>ERZ773138.585-NODE-585-length-42557-cov-9.976848_pt1 | contig 42557 bp, 54 predicted proteins | sample MGYA00511114_ERZ773138 | MGnify/ENA primary metagenome ERZ773138 (study PRJEB29015, sample SAMEA2737805) | human gut metagenome | biome: human gut; feature: human-associated habitat; material: faeces | place: China | collected 2012 ...
CCTTGCCGATCACGGTACCGACCATGACGGTGTCGCCCTTTTTGACGACAGGCTCTGCGGGTGCGCCGATGTGCATCGACATGGGAATGACAACATGCTCAGGCACCGGCATCTTGACGGTCGGCAGCCCGGCTGTAGCCTTCACATGCGGCACAGCGGCACCCTTGGCAGAGCGCTTTAGGGATTTGAACAATCTGATTTCCCCCATTTCTCTTTTTGGCATTGCCGCACCATTCTGACTGCCGATACGGCGGGAATCGTGCGGCGATGACCTTTGATTCTCACCCGGGCAGGCGTTGTCTGCTCCCCTGCCCGGGTGGATAACAATACAGATATATTGTACCATTTTTCAAGGTCAAGTCAAGCAAGCAGGCGGCAGTTTTATGCCGAACCCGCAAGAATTGCAACAATTTTCGCAACCGATGCAGAATCAAGCTGCTGTATAAAAATTAACAATCCGACAAAGAAAAAAGCCCGGCAGCTTTCGCTGCCGGGCTGGATGCAGAAGTACCCGGTCTCAATAGCGTGTCAGCGGCAGAGCCGGGTCCGTTGTATTGATGTTTACCCGATCCACAATGGATTTTGTGTCGCTGTCGTAAACAACGAGATTCAGACCGGGGGCTTGGGTGCCGCACTCTGTGCTGTCCACGGTCAGCGAAAAGGTGTGCGCCTCCGGTACCATAACGGAGGTGTCGATAAGAAAACGGTATGGAGTTACCCCGCCGCGAATAGAGCCGGACAAAGAGATGTCCTCCATCGTAAGCTGCTCTGTCAGGCCGTCCGGGCCGTTTACGGCGCAGTAGTGATAGCTGTCAGGGATCTCGCGCAGCTCAGTGGAAAAACCCAGCGTAAAGAGCTGGTTCATCAGACCCTCGCTGATACAGGAGCTGAAGGCCTTCGGTGCAAAAATGAAGATCGTGTAGGCACTATTCTGCAGACTGTTCAGGTATTCACACGGGTCGGTGATCTGGGTCAGGGTGATATTTGCTACGGCATGGGTATACACAGCGCGGCTCTTATCATAGGACGCATCAGCTCGCGCAGCGATACCATACTCCCCTGCCAGTACAGCCCCAAGATAGCGGGAAACCTTTTCTGCACCCAGGTAGTTCGGGTGAGAGAGAAGGTTTTCCGCGGCATCGTAAGCAATTGTAGAGTAGAGAGAAGCCTCGTTGAAATCGTAATACGGCAACCCATGAGCATCCGCATAGGTCTTTGTGGCCTTATAGCGCTCCGGAGAGCTGTCGCAGGGAATGTTGGTGAGGATGAGGCGGATACCTTTGTCAGCGCATAGCGCTGTGATCTTGTCGAGATAAACCTGTGAGGTTCCGAACATGGATTCTGCCTCAGCATCTGCAGCATCTGCCGTGGTGAACGGTGTAAAGACGGCCCCCGGAGCAGTACCGCCTGTTGTTGTAAAGCCCTTGACACCGCCGTGCTCGATCATGCTGCTTTCGGTGAAATCATCCTCATTCAAATTGTTCCACCGCGCATGATAACGAATATTCAAAAAGAGGTAGCTCAGTGCGCTCTGTGTTGGATCGATTTGTGCAATCGTGCGGGCGGCCTCCCATTTCAGAGGTGATGGACGCATCCCGTCCATTGCTTTGCGGACAGAGCCTTCGCTGCAGTTCATATCATTGTAGACATAGTTTGCACCGAACTTGTACAGCATGTAGGTGTCCAGCACGACGACCTTCGGAGTCTGATATTTCAACGCTTCCCGCAGCCAGTAGTAGGATACGACAAGGCTTTGCTGTTCAGAGGCCAGATTGTAGCTTGTGATACCGTATGTGTCATAAATGATCTGTGGGTTGAAGGTGCACATGGCATGTGAGCTGCCCAGAAATAGTACATCGACCGAGTTTTTGTCCAGGTTATAGAAATCCAAATAGGTGTTTGTGGAGGGCCACATTTGGTTGTAATAGTATTTCGGTTTCAGGCATGTATTGACCATTCCCACAAGAAAACCGGTCAACAGCACGAAGGTGACACATTTTATAGCATATTTTACATGCTTCCCCATCTTAGAATCCTCCGTAAATAAACGCTTGTGCGTCATATCCGAATCCGTAGGTGCCAAAAATCAGCACGAACAGGATCGCGCCGATGTATACGCACCACCGCAGAGGCAGACTCCAAGAGAGAATGCGATCTCGCAAGGCAACGCCCTTTTCCTGCAGGCGGCTCACGGCATACAAAATGCAAAGGGAAACCGTGAGGACAGCAAATTCTTTCCAGTTCAGCCCTAAGGAGAAAACAGCATCATTCGTCAGGATCCAAGGGTTGTGTACCGTAAAAATGGAATAAAGCATAGCCAGACCTGTGCGCAAATGCTCGGCACGGAAGATGATCAATGCCAGCATAACGAAAAAGAAGGTGATGAGGCGCTGACAGAAAATTTTGCAGTTGGGGTGCCGATCCAACTGCGCTTTTTGGCTCAGCATACGGCGGAGAGGCAGTGTGCATTCGCCGACAATCTGGTAGACACCGTGCAGAAGACCCCAAAAAATGAATTTATACCCTGCACCATGCCAAACGCCGCTGACAGCAAAGGTGATGAGCAGATTCAGATATTTGCGCAGGCGACCCCGGCGGCTTCCGCCCAAGGGGATATAAATGTAGTCGCGCAGCCAAGTGCTGAGGGAAATGTGCCATCGCCGCCAGAAATCCTTGATGGAGGTAGAAAAATAAGGATGGAGAAAGTTGTCGGCGATTTCGATGCTGAACAAACCGGCAATACCCTGTGCAAAGCTTGTACAGGCTAAAAAGTCGGCGTAAAGCTGAAAACTGTACAGGATGCCTGCCAACAGCACATATATTCCGGTATAGGTCGGGAAGGTATCAAACACAGTATCCACAAAGATGCCGGCCTTGTCTGCGATGCAGAGCTTCAGAAAGAAGCCCCATAAAATCAGCAGAAAGCCTTTCGTGAAGCTGCGCTCGTCAAAGCAGTGCCCAGCGTATAGCTGTGGAGCCAACTGCTTATGGCGAGGGATAGGTCCCTGAATGATTTGCGGAAAAAAACTGACAAACAGAAGAAAGCGCAGAGGATTGGCTTCAAATTTGGTGGTGCCGCGGTAGATATCCACAAGGTAGGCAATCAGCTGCATCGTGTAAAAGGAGATACCCATCGGGATAACAAGCCAGTCAAAAGCAGACGGATCAGCAGCACGGGCTGCAAAAAACGGAAGCTCTTTGATAAGCAGCAGTGGTGCGGCGGCTGCAGCGACCGACACAGCCAAAAGTGCCCGCCGCCCCTTTTGTAGATGCTCCAGCCCCAAACCGGCAAGCCAGCATAGGAATGCTGTGCCCAACATCATGCCGAACCGTGCAGCGGAATATTGGTTGACATACCAGTAAAATCCAAGGCTGCCTGCCAACAGTGCATACCAGCGGAACCGCAGCGGCAAAAGGTAATATACGGCAACGAGTACGGCCAAAAACAGGTAAAACTCGAAGGTTATAAAAACCATATCCGGCGTTTCCCCCTTTCTTTATGGCATTGCCGCAGCGTCCACAGTGGGAATTGTGCGGTAATGCAGTGTATAAAAAATCCCGTACCGAAGTAAAAACGAGGTATAAATTTCGGTACGGGTCATGTTTCCGGGCTGGGACTTACAGCTCGATCTCCTGCAGGCGGAGCAGGGCCAGGATATAGATCTTGAGGGCCTCAATGAGTTTCTCAAACGGGGTGCCCTCGTTGGCGCCGTGCATGGGGCCGGCAAAGTCAGGGATGGCAATGTCGGTATGCTCGGGGCCGAAGCTGACGGCATACGGGAAGTGGCGCGCGTAGGTGCCGCCGCCCATCGTGAAGGGGGTCTTGCCCTCGCCGGTCACATCGTTGTAGGTGCTGATCAGGGTCTGGATGGCCGGGCTGTCGGCATCAATATAGAACGGCACGCGGCTCGTCACATTCTCGATGCGGGCGGCCGCGCCGCAGATCTTCTCCATGGCGGCGGTCATCTTCTCGGGATCGGTGTTGGTGGGATAGCGGCAGTCGAAGCTCTGGCGGATGATGCCGTCCTTCATCTCGATCGTGCCGCCGATGATCGTCAGCGGGTCAAACAGGCCGTCATCGGCGGCAATGCCCAGCGCACTGCCATCCGTGGAGGCGTGCAGCGTATGCAGCACCTGCAGGTAGGCCTCCTCCTGCGGGGTGCAGACGCCGCTCTTGAGCAGGCAGTCAACGATCAGGCCGATGGCGTTGACGGTACCCTCGGGCATGGCGGCATGGCCGCTCTTGCCCCAGCCGCGGATGACGGTGGCACCGCCTTCCCCTGCCTCAAAGGTCACGCCCTCGCAGGGAACCAGTGCGCCTGCGGCCACCTGCACGGTGCAGGCTGCGCGGTCAGGCACGGCGTTGTGGGCTACGCCGCCCTCAAAGGCGGTGATGATGCTGTTCTCAAAGCGGGGGCTGACGATCTCGCCGTTGAAGCCGCCCTTCTCGCCGTTGCAGACCGGGAACTCGGCATCAGGGGTAAAGCAGAAGGCGGGCATCGGGTAATGCTCGGCGTAGTAGTCTACATCGTGCATGTTGGTCTCCTCGTTGGTGCCCAGCAGGGCGCGCACGGGGTATTTCAGCTCAATGCCGCTGTCCTTGAGGTATTTCAGCGCATACAGGCAGAGGATGCTCGGGCCCTTGTCATCGGCCACGCCGCGGCCCAACAGCCAGCCGTCCCGCACGCGGACGGTGTAGGGGTCGGCGTCCCAGCCGTTGCCCTCGGGCACGACATCGGTGTGGGTGATGGTGCCAAGGAACTTCTGGCCATCGGCGATGCGGCCGGTCTCGGCCCAGCCGATGTAGCCATCGGCATTGAAGGTGTCAAGGCCCAGCTCCCCGGCGATCTCCAGCGCCTTGTCCAGTGCAGCGCGGGGGCCGGCACCGAACGGTGCGCCCGGCTCCGGCGTACCCTCAACGCTGGGTACGGCAACAAGGCGGGTGATGTCGCGCAGGATATTGTCGCGGTTTTGCTCGGCAAAGGCGTCAATAGACGCCCAACGCATATCGTTCATGGATGGAATCCTCCCAGAGTTTTTCTTTCAGTATACCACATTGTCGGAATTTGTAAACGGGAAGTTGCGTAGAAAGCATGGCAGAGGGGCGGCGTCCTCGACGCCCCGGCGGCATGGGGCATGCCGCCCTACGGTTTGTGATGCCGTTTGGCGAGGCGGGGTGCCCTCACCCTGCCATGCAGTCTTGCCGCCCCGCAAGCATTTACCGCATCCTTCCCTCCCCGCCCATCAGGGCGGTCATTTACTCTGCCCGCCACAGTCGGCGGCGCGGTCGCCGGGTTCATCGTCCAGATGCAGGCTGACAAGGCAGTTGGGGCAATGGTTGCGGTGCTGTGTGCCCGCCCCGATGGGCACCACGACTCGCCCGCAATGCTTGCAGGTAAAGGTGTCGTCACAGCGGTGGTTTTTATAATATCCGTTCTGAAATTGCTTGCGCTTGTTTTCACGGTTCATGGATGTGTCCTCCCGAATTTTTACAGTAAGCGGTAAAAAATCCGTATGGGAGGAACGCGTAGCATTTGGCAATGGCGCGACCTCCCGGTCAGCGCACAAGCTCCAAAGCACCTGATTTCAAAAAGCAGTTCTCCTTATTATAATAATAGGAATATTTGCAGGGGCAGCCATTGGCCGCCCGGGGAATAATGTGGTGGCGGCCGCAGCGTTTCCGGGTCGATGCCCGTCCGTTTGCTGCGGGGAAAATTTACGCTTCCTCTTCCCTGCCGTTCATCGTCACGATCTCGCAGATGGCGCGGCCGGTCGGGGTACCGGCGAGGCCGCCGATGCCGGTCTCGCGCAGATCCTGGCTCATCGCGTTGCCGACCTCGGCCATCGCATCGATGACCTCATCGGCCGGGATATGCCCGACCACACCGGCCAGCGCCATATCGGCGGCGGAGACGGCGTTCATGGCGCCGATGACATTGCGCTTGATGCAGGGTATCTCCACAAGGCCCGCCACCGGGTCGCAGACAAGCCCCTCCAGATTTGTGAGCGCCATGGCGAACGCCTCGGCGCACTGCTCGGCCGTGCCGCCCCGGATGTCCACCAGTGCGGCGGCAGCCATTGCGCTGGCAGCGCCGACCTCCGCCTGACAGCCGCCCTCGGCACCCGCCAGCGTGGCGCGGGCGGCCACGACCTGCCCGAACCCGGCGGCAATGTAAAGTGCGCGGTGTATAGCAGTCTCATCTGCCAGCCCGCGCCGCCACAGAGGCAGCAGCACAGCGGGCAGAACACCGCAGCTGCCCGCTGTCGGCGCAGCAACGATGCGCTTCATGCAGGCGTTGCACTCAGCGGTTTTCAGCGCCTCGGCCATGACATCCGCAAAATAGCCGTCTGCGTAAAGTATGCCGCGGGCCGCAGCCTCGCTGACCTTGGCTGCATCGCCGCCTGCAAAGCCGCTCATCGAGCGGTCTGTGCTGCAGTAGCCGGCGCTGGTGGCGCACATGACCGACCAGAGCCGGTGCATCTCGGCCTCGCTTTCGGCGCGGGTCAGGCCGCTTTCGGTCAGGTCGCTTTCCAGAATGACCTCATAGAGCGGCTGGCCGGTCTCTTTGCAGAGCTCGACCATATCCCGAACGGAGGAAAATGCCATTTTGCCTGCCCCCTTATAAATTTAATATAGTGACCTTGACGATGCCCGGCAGAATGCGCAGCTCCCCGGCAATCTCATCGGGGATGGGCTCATCACATTCCAGAACCATGACGGCATAGCCCCCGGCGGCGGAGCGGTAGAGCTGCATCGTGGCAATGTTGACGCCGTGCCCGCTCAGGCAGGTGGTGACGGCTGCCACATGGCCGGGCGTGTCCTGATTGTGGACGATCAGCGTATTGTGGTCGCCGCCGAAATTTGTCGTGATGCCGTCGATTTGGCAGATGCTGATCCGCCCGCCGCCGATAGACGAGCCAACGACCTCCAATTTGCGGCCCGAAACACCCACCAGCCGCAGCATGGCCGTGTTGGGGTGCGCACCCCGCAGGTTGGCGGTGCTGATCTTAAAGTGCAGACCGGCCTCCTTGGCCAGTGCAAAGCTGTGGGGGATGCGGTCATCATCGGGCTGCATGCCCAGCAGGCCTGCCACCAGCGCACGATCCGTGCCGTGGCCACGGCCTGTGGCGGCAAAGCTGCCGTAGAGCAGGATCTCGGCCTCGGCAGGCTGCTCGCCCAGCAGACGGCGCGCTGTGCTGCCAATGCGCACCGCGCCCGCTGTATGGCTGCTGGACGGTCCTGTCATAACAGGGCCCAGCACATCAAATAAACGCATTGCAGGCACCTCCGCATAATCGTAATAAAGAAAGTATAACGGATTCCCACCGGTAATGCAAGTTTTGGCGGGAAATACAAAAGAACCAAAGAATTTTGGGCAGCCTGCACAAAGAACGGAAAGCCGGATTGTCGTAAATGCCGGGGTATACGGGCGCTTAGATAAACCAAAAACCCGCATATCTTACGCAGATACGCGGGTTTTTGTTGGCGGAGTAAGAGAGATTTGAATTTGTTACAATGTGCGCTATGGTGTGGAAGATTGATTGTTTACGAAAATTATACGAACTAATGCGGTTTATGCGGTGAAGTGCGCGTTCAGGATCCGTGCGGCTTCATCGACGGCGCTGGCCTTGGCCTCGGCGTACCAGCGCTGGGTTGTCAGGATGTCTGCGTGGCCCATCAGCTCCTTGGCAACCTGCGGGCTGATCTGGCACTCGACCAACACACTGGCGAACTCGTGCCGGAGCTGGTGGGCGGTGAAGTCGGCCTCCAGCACGGCCTTGTAGAGTGCCTCGCCGGTGACGCTGGTCTTGCCGGTTTTGTAGCGCTTGCCGCTGTCGTGAGCGTGTCCGATGCCGATGCAGTATTGAAGCCATGCGTTTTGGTATCGGCTCTTCGTCATGGGCTTTTCGCCGCCAAAGATGAAATCATCATCGTCCAGATCGTCCAGCCGGCTGCCGAGCGCATCCTGCAGGGGCTTGAGGATCGGCACGGTGCGGTAGGCGCTGTCGGTTTTCGGCTCCTCCAGCTCGGGGTAGTTGTTGTGCCAGACCACGGCCTTGCACACGCGGATCGCGCCGTCAGCGAGGTCCTTCTTCTGCAGCGCCATCACCTCGCCCAGACGCAGGCCGGCGTACATCATGATGGCTGGGCAGAGGCCGAAGCCCTCGGGATGGGCCTTTACATCGGCGACCTCCCGCTCTGTGGGGGCGCGGCGCTTGGTCTGGGGCAGGCCCTGCGGCAGCTTGAGCAGTGTGCAGGGGTTCGCATCGCCGTTCATCTCGGCGCACCAATACTGCCAGATCAGGGAGAGCACCGACTTCTGCCCGGCAATGCTTTTGTAGGCGTAGCCCTGCGCGGCCATGTGCATCAGCTCGCGGTTGATGTCGGTGCTGGTGATCTCGCGCATGCCCTGCCCCTCAAACCAGCCCTTGGCGAGCTCCACCTTGTGGCGGTAGCCCCGGCGGGAGCCATACTTGATGCACGGCTCCTTGGCGCGCCAGAACGCCTCTGCGACCTCACAGAAGGGGTCTCCCCTGTCCCGGCGGGTGCTGGCCTCTATGAGGGCCGCATCGATCTTGGCCTGCACCTCCTTTGCGGTGCGGCCGTAGAAGTGGCGGGTCTTGCCATCAATGACGCGGCAGCGCTCGATCAGGCCGTCCGCGCGTTTTTTCGTTTTCGCCATGTAAAAACCTCCTTATGGATACACTTTGACAAGCGTGTCCGGAGGTGATACAATACAGATGCTGGTCGGTATTGTGTCCACTCTGGACACGCTGATCTTGAACGCTTACGGTGTTGGTAGCACCGTGGGCGTTTTTTTATAAAAACATACGTAGAATACGTGATTTCCTATTGACAAATACGTAAAATACGTATATAATAGATACAGAACGGAGGGAAACCAAGATGCCGATGACGCCCAGAGAAATCGTGAAGCTGCTGGAAGCCAATGGCTTTGAATATGTCAGCTCCAACGGTTCGCATCGCAAGTACAGGAACCCGGTCACAGGCAAAACAACCATTGTTCCCTTCCATGCGAAAGACCTTAAACCGGGAACCGAGAAAAACATTTTAAAACTGGCGGGGATCAAAAAGTGATCCCCGCCCCCAAGGGGGCTATTTTATGCGTTTCGTTTTTTATCCCGCTGTATTTCATCCCGAGGAAGTCGGCTATTCGGTTACCGTGCCCGATGTAGAAGGCTGCTTCACGCAGGGCGATGACATGAACGAGGCCGTAGCTATGACGCAGGAGGCCATCGGCCTGATGCTGGAGGATTGCAAGGTCTACCCGAAGCCCAGCAGCCCTGCCGACATCCGCACGGAGCCCGGCGATTTTGTAACGATGATTCCCTTTGATGAGGCCGCCTACAAAAAGCAGCAGAAGCCTGTCAAAAAGACGCTGAGCATCCCGGCATGGCTGAACGAGGCCGCGGAAGAAGCGCACGTGAATTTTTCCGGTGTGCTGCAGGATGCGTTGAAAGCAAAACTGAATATCGGTTGATGATCCCCCTGCCCTGCCGGCCTGCCCGGCGGGGCTTTTTTTATTGGCGATAAAAGTTATCCAGCTTTTGCAGTATGGGCAGATAGGTGCTGCACACGCGGTCGGCCACCTCGATGGCGGTCTGTTCGTCGTAGACGTGGGATGTCACATTGCGGGAGCCGAACAGCACCAGCCGCTGTGCGCCGTATTGGCGGGCAAGGGCGGCAAGCTGGGTATAGAGGTCTTGCATAATGTTGCTTCTTATAGGAAATTTTTATCGTAATAATTGATCAACGCTAACCTCAAAGAATTTCGAAAGATTTAAAAGCATAGAAATACTTGGTTCCATTTTTCCGTTTTCATAATTTGAAATTGCAGTTCGACTGACATGCAATATTTCTCCAAGTTGCTCTTGCGTCAAACCGTGACCCTTCCGTAATATCTTTAAATTTTTTTTAAAACTCATACAGCACCTATTTTGTCAGAAAAACGTGAAATTCCTTTGGAAAAGATTATTTTTATGCTACAATAAGGCCAAATAGGGAGGGAACACATAAATGAAGTATCAATATTACGCAAAAAAAATTGCAAATTTCATTTTTGGCGTGTGTTCCTATGCAACTTTTATAGCACTACTTTCTTCGATTTTAATGAATGCAATGGATTTCATTGTTATTCATCTGCTTTGCCGACCAAAACCTGATTTTGTGTTTTCGCTTGGAATTATTGTGTTTTCTGCGGTGTTTTCGATTCGTCACTATCGTCCGAATCTTCTTTTTGAGAATCAGCCACATTCGAAAAATCAATCTTCGTAAGAATTGGCTTAGCTATTTTAAGAGAATTTATAGAATTTATATATTGCTGCTCTGCAGTTGGGGGCGACAATGCCGGTTCCTCGTTTGCTTGATAATTAACATCGGCATTCAGCTTAGAGGCTTCTGCTTTTAGTTTGGCGGTTTCGGCCTTTGTTTTTTCTATATTTGCGGCAGCCTGTTGTTCTTCATAATCACGCATCTGTTTATTATGTGGTGCATCACGTAAGGCCTTAATGATGCTTCGGACGCTTGGCACAGAAATCTTTACGCCAAAGGCATCGATGTCACCACCGCACACACAGGAGGCTAACAATAAAATCCCAAGGGGATGACTTTCTACAAAATTAACGGTATCGATACAAAACTGAATTGCTCCGGGCGAGTTAAGGTTGGTTTTGGTAGAGATATTGAAATCGGTTTCCCCTGACAGGGTTTCAGTTGTATAGAAGAAAAAACGACTTAATGCCTTTGCGCTGATACGATCCTTTGTTGTAACACGAAAAACCCAGTAGGTATTTCCCTGATATTCGAACAAATCAAAACATTCGGACAGAACAGCGGTAGAATATTCATCGAGATTAGACAGGCTATGTCGATTTGAAATAGCCTTACCTAAAATTGGAGTGATATTGTCTTCAGCAACTTCTCGAATGCAACGAATATACCTTCTCTTCTGGTAGGGACACGGAATGTCGTAATCCTTGTAATTAGAAGCTTCCATTTGCGCGTTAGCTTCTAACTCTCTTAAAACAGCGTTTTCAATATGTTCCTCATAATAGTCACCTACTATGCAGAATGAAACCCGTCCATTTCCGACAACAACTGCTATATCTCCTCGTTTCATTTCGTTTATGAAACGGTCACACTTGTTTACGCACCCAGTCGGCCTTTGCTCAGATGGATATGCGATGGCAATTTTGTTCTTTTTCTGGTCTTCCGTGTCTGTTGAAAAATCTTGTTTCAAAAGGGCATTCCATCCGATAGCAATATAACCACATTTTATATATTCATCATAGAAAACACCACGCTTACTTCTGATCATCCAAAAAGAACATCCAGCGGGGACTTTTTGGGGCTGCATATATTGTTGCTCAAAAGAGCAATATTCTTCATACGTTGACAAGCTCACGTTTTCATTCATAAAAAACCTTTCCGCCCCACCATTGCGGGGTCACTTCATGAATTAAAGTCCACTCCCCTGCACTATGTCCAGTAGTGCAGGGCTATTTTTTTACAGCCCCCGGCAGAAGCCGACGGCCTTGCCCTCGATGGCGATTTCGTCGAGCTGATGGTTGGCGTAGACGAGCGGGGCAAAGGTGGGGTTCTCGGCCTGCAGCAGGACGGTGTCGCCCTGCTGATAGAAGCGCTTGAGGGTGGCCTCTTCCCCTGCTGGTCGGTATTGTGTCCACTCCGGACACGCTAATCTATACGCTCACGGTGTTGGCGCACTGTGGGCGTTTTTTATTTGCTTTTCCTTGTTTCGGCCAAGTGCAACAGAAGTTGGCCGGTGACGTAGGCATCGGCACCGGCACGATGCTGGTCGGGAACTACGATACCATAGTAAGTGCATAAAGTCCCGAGCTTGTGATTTTCTACATCCCAATCACTATCGAAATCTTCCATATAGGTCTGAAGCTCTGCGTCCCATTTTCGCCGCGGCTTTTTAAGCATCCGCTTGGCCTGCTCATACGTGCAATAGTATTTGCGCTTTATATGGTCAATGCGGCTTCCTGCGGCTAGGATGAATCCCAAGTCAAAATCAAGATTATGGCCGACCACAGCGCTGGCACCAACAAAGCGGTCAAACGCGGGCATGATCTGCTCAATTGTGGGACAATCGGCGACCATATCATCTGTGATGTGGTTGATGGCGGAAACATCTGCGGGAATGGCTTTTCCGGGGTTCACCAGCGTTTCAAAGATTTCCGTAGCCTTGCCGTTTTTAAAGCGTACGGCTGCAAGTTCAACAATTTTGTCACGGCTTTTGTTCAAGCCCGTTGTCTCAGTATCAATGACAACAAATTCATCCAGGTTACTGCGGGATGTCAGGCTTGTATGCTTACATTCAAGTGCTTCACTGCCGTCATCAGGGGCGGCAGGAAGCTGTTCAACTGCTGCGCGGGGTATCGCGGCAAACGCAGCGGATGCTTGCTCTACCTGCTTACGGCGCTGCTCGGCGTATTCTTGTTGACGCAATTTCATATCGGAGCGCGCTTTTTCTGCAGCAGCCTGCTTCTTTGCACTTTCTTCGGCCTGAGCCTTTTGGCACTTTAGTTCTTTCTCTTTGCTGCGCATTGCGGATGAAAAAAACAGCAGGAAGACACCAAACAGGAAGAGAAAGACCCCGGCAAAGAAGCTCAGCGTAAATAATGCGATAGATATACCGATTAAAGCAACCCCTAAGACAGAAAAAACAATCCCATAAAAATGGCAGTCACTTACGGTCAACTTTTGCTTACTCATATCCGATACCTTTTTACAGTTTGCGGCAGAGGCCAACGGCCTTGCCTTCGATGGTGATGGTGTTCATATCCTCGCCGATGCGCAGGATAGTCGGAAATGTGGGGTTTTCGGCGCGGAGCTCGATGTGGTCATCGAACAGAAACACGCGCTTGAGGGTGGCCTCGCCGTCGATCAGGACGGCAGCGACCTCGCCGTTCTCTACCATCGGCTGACAGTGGATGGCTACAATGTCGCGGTCTTTTATTTTTGGCTCCATGCTGTCGCCCTTGCATAGCAGGGTAAAATCTGCACCCCAATCGTCGGGGATTTCGTCATACCCGTCTATATTTTCTTCGGCAAGGATTGGCTCGCCGCAGGCGATCTGCCCCACGCGAGGGACGCGGCGCTTTTTTGGCAGCGGGGCAAACCCGGCGGGGATGGATGGGCTGACCTGCACGGGCTGGTTGACATCCAGCATGGCAATTATGTCGTTGAAATCCTGCCCTGTTGCTTGCGCAACCGCCTTGATGGTCTCCAGCGAGGGTACGACAGGCTTGCCATTGACCGGGTTGCGGTTACGCTCCAAAATAGAGACATACGCCTTACTAAGACCGCTGCGCTGGGCAAATTGCTCCATGCTCATGCCGTTATCGGCGCGGTATTTTTTTATCAGATCTCCAAGTATCACGTTATCGCCTCCTTCTTTAATCTGTATGTCTAGTATACAATACATTGCGCAAAAAAACAATAGATTTTGTATAATTTACTTGACATTACATGTCTAGCGTGCTAGACTGTATGTAGACACTCGGAGGTGATAAAAAATGACATTTAAGATCAAAGACGCCCGGAAGGAAAGCGGCCTGACGCAAAAGGAGCTCGCTGAATTATCCAACGTATCTAGGGCAACTATTGCGGGTCTGGAGACCGGTTCGCTGACCGTCACCACTACCGATACGCTGATCAGAATTGCAAAAGCGCTTAACAAAAAGGTAAGCGATATTTTTTTAGACTAATCGTCTAGCAAACTAAACAACAAGCAATGTGTCCACTCTGGACACAAAAAGGAGGTTAAGCATGGCACGCGAAAAGCAAGGCTACCGTGATGCGCTGTACAAGTTCCTTCACCGGCATGACGATGAAGAAGACGAGCAGCGTGAAGCACGAATGCGCAAGGAAATGATCTTCCTGTCCCTGTATAGCGCTCTGCTGGGGACAGTTGCACTCGTTCTTGCTGTTATCCATGTGCTGCAGCGGATGGGATTTTTATGAGAAGTGCAAGACAACTTCCACGATAATCGTAACCGATGGCCACAGTAGGCCAAGGGGTGAACACCATGAACAATCTTGAAAATAAACACCGCAAACAGCGCATTGAACTGGCCAACAACCTGACGCTGGCCGCAGTTACCGTTACGGCGATTGTCAATACCATCGCAGTTATTTTAAAAATAGCGCGATAGTTCCGGTAAAAGCGCCCCAGACGGCAATTGCAAAAGTAGTCCAAGCGCGAATTTCCGCCCAATCGCTGCGGCTGCGGGATTCATACGCTTCTGCGGCTGCGTTTGTCAGCGTGACGGTGGTTTTTTCGTCCATGCGGTTGTCGGAAAAGTCCAACATACCGACCCCTGCCGCATCTTGCAGATCCATATAGTCACCGACCTGGGTTGCATCCAGTATTTTCTGCAGCGTATGGTATCGGCACACGGCTTTAAAGATTTTGTACTGCGCATTTGTCAATTAACACACGACCTTTCTGCCCCGATTGTACCACGCCGGGCAGATGCAGGCAACAAGGAGGTAAACATGGCACGCGAAAAGCAAGGCTACCGGGATGCGCTGGAGCGCATCCGGCATGAGGCTGCGGGCGAGCTGGTGACAGTGCCCGAAGCCGCACACATCGTTTACGGCACAGACCCCTACGCCGCGCGCAAGGTCTGCCGCAACTTTGAGGGCTGGATCGGGGCCGGGCGCGACAAGCGCATCCCGGCCACCGCGCTGGCGAGGCAGATCTGCTGATGACAATGGAGGATCTGAACTGGGTACAATCAAGGCTTAGGAACTGTACCAACGCCCGCCGCCAGCTGAGAATCTGCACCGAGTGCCTGTGTGTGGATGAGGGCACCCTGCTGGAAAGTCTGGGCTATGCCAGTCTTGACGCTTTCCGCGCGGCGCATCCCCAGAATAAGCGATCCTGCGGCCCGTCTGCTGAGCGCATCTACAACCCTGTGCCGCCGGAGGTGATGCTGGAAAGCATCCTGTACTACTACGGCGGCGCGCCGATCAGCAGCGTGTGCAGGATGATGGGCTACACCCAGACCGTGCCGCCGGAGGCAATCCGGAACAGAGTGTACAGCTGGAAGAAGAAACACCCGGCGCTTGCCGCCGGTATGCCGCGCAAACGGCCAAAACCGAAAAAGGAGACCGAATCCATGAAAATGACCTATGATGAGGCGGGGCTGCCCGCCTATGCCTACGCCCGCAGCCGCTACACTAACAACATCGTCCGCATCGTGCGCGGGGAGCGCACCCTGTTCGGTGTGGTGGAGCAAGAGGCTGTGGACACACTGAACGAAGCGGCAGGCGTCAGCCGCGCCCAGGCCGCTGCCATGTACGGCGGGGCTTTGTGCGGATGGGACAGCCCGATGGCGGACCCCAAGAACTACAATGAGGCCGGTGCCTACATCGGCCCGGCAACGGAGGTTAAAGATGGAGACTAAGCAAGAGACCAAACAGGAGACCAAGGAGACCGTCAAGGACGCTGTGGGGGCCGGTACGCTGGCGTCTGACGACATTGTTGTGAGCGTGCTGGATGTGGATGAGAACGGCGCGACCATCAAGCTGTGGCCGGATGCCGCTGCGGTGCGCGACCAGCTGAACGCGCTGGGCCAGACGCTGTACGGCGATGACTACAGCCTGCGCCGGTATCTCTGCGGCAAGGCGCTCTACTGCGCCATTGCCATTGGCGATACCACCCGGGATGCCCCCTGCCCGGCGGGGTATCAGGTCAACGCGGATGCCAACCTCAACGAGGCAGACGGCAGCCTTGTGGCCGCTGCGGCAGAGTGGGGCCTTGGCCTTGGGGTGTTCAACCTGCCGCCTCGGCGCATCGGCAAGGAGTGGCTGCAGATCAACCCGGTGGCGGGCCGTGACGGCAAGACGATCCACCATTATGTGCTTGGCGAAAAGCTGACCGTGGCGGGCATCCGCTACGAGCCGGGCGGCCGCGTGGCCGAGGTCCATCTGCGCCGTTCCAGTGATGGGAGCGTGATCCGATGGCCGGTAAACTGATCGGGCATCTGGCCGCGTGGTACATCCCCAACGGCCCGGCGGGCAATGCGCTGGAACGCCTGACCGTGGATGGCGGCTACCTGCTGGAGGCCGAGCGCCTGCACGGCGAGCTGGAGAGCCGCGCACGCGGCCAGCCCCTTGCGGTGGAGATCGACATAAAGCCGGTGCGCAGCAAGCGCACGCTGGCGCAAAACAACCTGATGTGGGCGCTGCTGAACAAGCTGGCCCTGGCAATGAACGGCGGCACCCCGGGCGGGGTGACTGCCGAACAGTGCTATCTGGACCTTTTGGCGGAGTTCGGCGTGGAGAGGGAGATCTTCGAGATGCCGCTGCGCGCCCTGCCGCAGTTCAAGCGCGCCTACCGCGTGACGCATATCATCGAGCACCTGCCCGGCGGGCGGTGTCAGGTGGCCGCTGCACCGGGGACATCCTGCTACACCACCCAGCAGATGCACGACTTCATTGAGAGGATCTTTGACCAGTTGAGCTTGCTGGGCGTGGACGATGCCGAAACCACCCAGCAGTACCGGGACTGGAGGCGTGCGGATGGCTAAGAGCATTTTGCAGAAGGATAAGGAGTGCTACCTTTGCCGCCGGTTCTATAACCTGCGCACGGTGCGGGGGCTGGAAGAGCACCACATCCTGTTTGGACGCGGGCGGCGCGCGCTGAGCGAGCAGTACGGCTTGAAGGTGTGGTTGTGCCACATGCACCACAACGAGGCCCCGCTTGGCGTGCATTTTGACCCCGGTGCCCGGCGGGTGTTGGAACAGGCAGCACAATTTGCTTTTGATGAGCTCCACGGCCCCGGCAGCTTTGCCGAGGTGTTTGGGGAAGAAATTTAGGAGGATACCAATGCCCCAGATCGTAAACAAAAAGAGCGTGCTGGAGATGGCGATGGGCGCCATTGCCGAGATCACAGACTATGAGGTGGAGCGGGTCGTGGCGAACATCATGGACCCCAACACCGCGGCGACTGCCAAGCGCAAAATCACCATCACGCTGACCTTTGCACCGGACGATTACCGCCAGCAGATCGGCATGGACGCACAGGCCAAGACCACCCTCGCGCCGATCCAGCCGGTGCGCACGTCCCTGTGCATTACCAAGGCGCGGGACGGCAGCCTGCTGCTGGCCGAGATGACGCCGCAGGTGCCCGGGCAGGTAAACATGGACGGAGACGAAGCCCCCGTACCGGCTATGGCCCGCGTAGGCCGTGCCGGATACTGACACAGAAAGGACAAAGAAGATGGAAAGCAGCTTTTTGAAGGATGCTATTGATCGCATTGCCGAACTGGCAAAGCCCTACACCCTCACGACCGATGACGGTCGCCGGTATTGCTCCGCCCGCCTGCAAGAGGTCAAGCCGGAGGTTGAACTCCCGGCGCGGTACTCGGTGGACACGCTGGAGGCGCTGGTCAAGTTGATCCGCACCGAGGGTATCGACCACTCGCCCCGGCTGTATGTGCGTGTGGACAGTGCCCGGCGGGTCATGGTGGATACTACATACACGCACAAAGAATACGCAGAGTTCAGCCGTATGCCGCTGTATGAGGCCGTGAGCGATGTGCCGAGCATTTCTGTCAACCAGTACATCAGTCAGGAGAAGGCCGTTGTGGAGCTGCAGAGCCTGTATGCCGTCACCGATGACCGTGACTATCTTCTGGCGCTGTTGAGCCGCATCGATGTGAATCAGGGCGTGTCCAGTGTGGACAACGGGGTCAGCCAAGAGGTCAGCGTCCGCACCGGCGCGGTGCTGAAGGAGCAGCAGACGGTGCAGCCCATCGTCCACCTGCAGCCCTACCGCACTTTCCTCGAGGTCGAGCAGCCCGCCAGCGACTTCTTGCTGCGCCTCGACAAAGATGGCCGCCCGGCGCTGTACGAGGCCGACGGCGGCGCGTGGAAGCTTGAGGCAAAGCGCAACATCGCCGCCTATCTGGGCGAGCAGCTGGCCGATCTGGTGGAGCGCGGCAGTGTGGTGGTGATGATCTGATGCTGAATATCTGTGCATTGCAGGGCCGCCTGGCCCGGGACCCGGAGCTGCGGCAGACCAACACGGGCAAGCAGGTGGCGCGCTTTACGCTGGCGGTAGACCGCGGGAGAAAGGACGCCAACGGCCAAAGCCAGACGGACTGGATCAATGTCATCGCGTGGGAGCGGCTGGCGGACTTCGCCTACAAGTACCTGAGCAAGGGCCAGATGGTGAATGTGGACGGCCGCCTGCAGAGCAGCAGCTACACGGCCCGGGACGGCACCAGCCGCACCGTGCTGGAGGTTGTGGCCAATAACATCAACTTCTGCGGCAGTAAGGTCGACAGCACTGGCCAGCCCTCCCCTGCCCCGGCGGGCCAGCCTGCCGCTGCACCGGCCTACAGCCAGCCGGGTGACGACTTCGCACTGATCGAAGATGACGGCGACCTGCCGTTCTGACTGCTGAAAACTGAAAAATGACCTGACAGGGATGCGCCGAAAAGAGCGCGGCGCACCCCTGTATTAAGGTCAGCCATTTTTAGGGAGCGGAACAATATGGAAACACCCACATTTTACGCGGTTCTACCGGCCAGCGTCCGGTACGACAGCCGACTCAAGGCGCAGGAGAAAATCCTGTACTGCGAGATCACGGCGCTGTCCAATGTCAATAAGTTCTGCCATGCCGGGAACGGGTATTTCTCAGACCTCTACGGTGTGGATGAGCGCACGATCAGGCGGTGGCTGAACAACCTGGCCAAGAACGGATACATCACGATCGAGTATGAAAAGCAAGGCGATGGCCAAAAGCGGAGAATTATCCCGAGCGATAATGCTGCCGCTGATGTGCACGAAATGTCCGGCCCGGACAAAAATGTCCGGACCCCCCGGACAAAAATGTCCGATACCCCCGGACAAAAATGTCCGCAAGAATATTACAAGAATAATAATACAAGAGAGAATAATACGCGTGCGGGCGCGCGCGCGAGGGAGACTGCCGCGGAAATCCTGCAGCAGGCCTTCCCAGAGGATGCGCGGCTGACCGCTGCGCTGCTCTCCTTTGCTGAGAACCGGGCGGCCGGCAAGCACCCCCTGACAGCCAACGCCGCCAAGCTGGCCTGCAGCAAGCTCATCCAGCTTGCCGATGAGGCGGGCGTGCGTGACCGCAGCGGGTACATGGCGGCCGTGCTGGAGCAGAGCATCCTGCGCGGCTGGGAGGGGCTGTTCGCCCTGAAGGATGATTTCACCGACCGCGCCCCGGCGATGCAGCCGGTCAATGGGCAGGATCGCCCGCGTGAGATCAGCCCGGACGATGACATCACTGATTTTCTGTGAGGTTAGGCATGGAGAAAACAATGGACAGGCGCACCGCCAACCAGTGGGCGTTTCTGGGTGCAGCGCTGATGGACCCCGAGGCCGCGCGGCCCTACATGTCCCGGATGGTGGCGGCCATGTTTGCCCCCGGCGGGTGCCGGGAGGTCTTTGCTGCGGTGCAGCGGCTCTCGCTGGGCGGGCAGGCGGTGGATGTGATCACGGTCGCCAATGCCGCACAGGCCGCAACCGGCAGGGACTGCAAGGCGCTGCTGGTGCAGATGGCCGATACATGCCCGAGTGTTACCAACATCGGCAGCTATGCCACGCAGATTCTGGAGGATTACCGGTACGAGCTGCTGCAGGCAGATCTGATGAAGTGCATGGCCAAGGACGCAATGGACGCCGACAGTGTCTGCCGCCAGCTGCGCCGCACGCTGGCGATGCAGGATGCCATCCGCACCACGCAGGCCGACACCACCGCGCGGGAGTTTGATGCCGTGCTGGAAACGGCACTGGCCCAGCTGGATGAGCCGGACACCAGCCTGAAGCTGGGTTGGCCGGAGCTTGACCGGTACGGTGTATTCCACCGCGGCCGCACCTGCGTGGTGGCCGGGCGGCCCGGCTGCGGCAAGACGGATTTCAGCATCAATCTGGCAAGCCGGCTGAGCAAAAAGTACCGCGTCTACTACCTGACGCTGGAGGAGACGGCAGAGGCGCTGATGGATCGCATCCTCTCCAAGGTCAGCCGCATCGACAGCGGCAAGCTGACCAACAAGACCCTGACACCGCGTGAGCGGGAGATCATCGACAACACGGCGGGCATCCTGCGCCGCCACCACAACATGATGCTGGACGCCGACAGCAACCTGACGATTGACGGGCTGGAGGCAAAGCTGATCCAGCACAAGCCGGACATCGCCTTTATTGACCACATCGGACTGTTAAGCCCCACCGACCCCCGCCAGACCGAGTACCAGCGCATCAGCGAGATCACCCGGCGGCTCAAGGTGGCAGCCATGCGGATGAACATTGTCATCGTGGAGCTGTGCCAGATCAGCCGCAGCGGCGTCAAGGGCAACGAGGGAAGATTCTGCAATCTGGAGGATCTGCGCGGCTCCGGCACGATCGAGCAGGACGCCAACAGCGCGATCTTTGTGGAGAACCGCAAGCCCGAGGATAGCCGGGAACTGCACGGCGAGGAGGCCAGCACCGCCACGGCGATCATGTACGCGAAAAACCGAGAAGGCCCCACGGGCGTTGTTTCCATGGAGTGGCAGCCCCAATACCACCAATGGCAGCCGGCGCCCAAGGAAGAATACGAGCCCGCAGACCAGATCAGCTGGCCGCGGTAAACAAAACAGGAGGATTACTATGATCAGCATTGCAATTATCAACTTGAAGGGCGGCGTCGGGAAATCTGTCACCACCTGCAACCTTGCCGCCGAGCTGGCCGCCAAGAGCAAGAGCGTTCTGGTGGTGGACCTCGACAAGCAGGGCAATACGAGCAAGTTCTTTGGCGTGGCCGGCTACGACAGGCCCTGCGTGGCGTCTGTGCTGCTGGGCGTGGCCATGGTGAGGGACGCCATTGTGGAGACGGCGATCCCGGCGGTTGCCCTTCTCCCCTGCGACATGCGGATGCTCAAGGCAAACCGCACGATCCTGATGGACAGCGGACCACGGCAGTATTATCTGCGGGATGCACTGGAAACCTTGGACGATAGCTACGACTACTGCCTGATGGACTGCCCGCCGGATCTGGACATGGGCAGCATCAACGCGCTGACGGCTGCGGACTGGGTCATCATCCCAGTAGACTGCGATGAGTGGGCCTGCGATGGAATGCGAGAGATCATCGACCAGATCGAGCAGGTGCAGATGTACTACAACCCGCACCTCAAGGTGATGGGCGCGCTGATGACAAAGTATCGCCGAACGCGGTACGCGGGCGAGGTCGTTCACCAGCTGAACGAGGCGGGCATTGAGATGCTGCACACCGTCATCCGGTATACGGTCAAGGTCAGCGAGGCCAAGAGCGCGCACGAGCCGCTGCGGGTGTACAAGCCGGACTGCTCGGCAGCGCTGGACTACGGATGCCTGGCAGATGAGGTCGATGAGGCCGTGTCCAAGATGGACACGCACAAGGAGGGCTAAGCGATGAGCAAGGGATTTTCTATCAACGACATTCTCGGCAACACAAAAGCCAACGCCCCGGCGGGTCAGAAAATGCAGATCGTCATGCTGCCGGCGGCAGACATCGAGCCGAACCCGGAAAACAGCATCTACGAGATCGGGGATGTATCGATGCTCAAGGCAGACATTGCCGAGCGGGGCCTGCGCAGTCCGCTGGAGGTTCTGCCCGCCCGGGCCGGGAAGTATATGCTGCTGGCCGGCCACAGGCGTTGGACGGCCTGCCGGGCACTGACTGCCGAGGGCGTGGCCGGGTTTGAGGTGCTGCCCTGCGTTATCCGCCAGAGTCAGGGCGAGGATGACGACTTGATCGCGCTGATCACTTCCAACGCCACAGCGCGCGAGCTGACCGACGGTGAGCGGCTGCGCCAGTACCGGGCACTCAAGCAGGCACTCGAACGCAAAAAGGCGGCAGGCGCGCTCGATGGCCGCATCCGTGATGAGATGAGCCGCATCACCGGCGATGGAACCGGCACGCTGGGGCGGCTGAATGCCATTGCCAACAACTGCGTGCCGGAGGTTCTGGCGATGGTGGAGCGCGGCGAGATCACCATGACGCGGGCCTATGAGTGCAGCAAGCTCTACAAGGTGCAGCAGGTCGAATACGCAAAAATCAAGTACGCCAGTATGCCGCTCATTACCGATATGGCCCGGCGGGCGGCCATCAAGTATCTGGTCGAGTGCGGTCTGGCCGACCAGTTTAAGAAGCTCGATTACGTTCGCAAGAGCGAATGGGACTACGCTGACAACAGGCTGGATGCCCGAAAGCTGGAGCCGGTGACGCTGGATCTGACTGAGGGCGAGACGGATGCGCTGCTGCGCATTGAGCCTGCTGGTTATTACAGCTTTCGCGTGAGGATGCTGGACCCGGCGGATACAAACGAGGTTATTGCCGAAAGCTCACTCACTACACGAGATTTGTTCGATGCCGCCAAGCGCCTGTACATCAACAAGGACGATCTGGCGGCGTACAAGGCCGAGGTGAAGGGCAAGCGTGATCAGGAGCGTGCCCGGCAGGAAGAGGCAGGAAAGTGGCAGGCGCTGGCCCGGCAGGAGCTGGAGGCGTTCGACAGCTGGCCGCTTGTGACGCGGCTGAAGGACCTGGGCCTGACGATCCGTGAGCGGAAGATGGCAGACGGCGGGCGGCTCATCATTGCCGTGGATGATCTGACGCGCTTTTCCGGCCATGTGGACGGCTTCCAATACCGTGAGTGCTTCGCGGTGCGCCTCGGGCCGAACGGTGAGCGCGCAGGCCGGGACGGAGACATCAATGCGCTGGAATGGTACAAGCGCTGGTACAGCACCGGCGCGGGCATTGAGAACTACATTGCCGAGGACATCAAGAGGAGTGAGAAGAAGTGAAGTGCATGTACAACCAGAGCAAGCGCGGCCTGCCGTCCGATGTGCGGACGATGGCGCTGAAGGTTGCCAAGGAAATGCTGGCGCTGCAGGTCGATGCGGTAGTCAGCCGCGCATGGAACGAGATGCTGGTGGCGATGGAGCAGTCCGGCCTAAGCGCAAAGACGATCAACAAGACAAGAGAGAAGCTGACAGAGGTCGTGCTGCCTTATGTGGATGAACTCCGCAACCCCAACGGCGGGCTGAAGAATGCCGGCAACCCGCAGAATGTGAGGGACGGTGACATCTGGGTGCAGGCCTACCTCGTGGCGCGCGGCATCAAGGCATTCGATGTCCCGGAGGTGGACTATGGAGAAGATCACGTTTAAAGGCGTGCGGTGCCGGTTGTTGGATTACAGGATCACGGAGGTGGACACATGAACTACGATGAGTGCGTTGCGTGGATGGGCCGCTACTGCGCAGCCAAGCATGCGGCACCGCGCCTGCGGGAGAAACTTGCCGAGGAGACCCGGCGGGCCGAGTATGCAGAGATCCTGCGCAAGGCCCCGGCGGGGACGGCAGAGACAAATCTTGAGAGTGCCATTGCCAGCATCAATGCCCGGCGGGAGAAGCTGGCCGCCCAGCTGACGGCCGGTGAGGCCGCGCAGGTGGAGATAGAGGGAGCCATTGGCAAGGTCCCGGACGCGCTGGAGCGCGAGGTCCTGCAGGCGCGGTACATCGATGGACGCACCAATCGCCAGATTTCGGCAAGGATGCGGGTGAGCGAGCGGTATGTGCGCAAGCTGCACCGGAGAGGAATTTTGCAAATTTTAAAATTAGTTCCGCTTAGTTCCGCCCAGGTGTGATACACTCAGGTTGCCGGGTGATGGGGCTTGACACACGGCATGCAATGTTTGCGAAAACCTCCTAGAGGGAAACAGTCGCCCCGATCGGGACGGCTGTTTTCTGGTATCCAGGCGCGGGACGCGGGTGATCGGGTACGCCCGCCGGTTCAACTCCGGCAGCTTGGCCATGTATTTTCTCCTTTCCCTTTCACAGCTGGCAGCCGGGAAAGACCGGCATTGATATGCTGCGCTTGTCCGCATGAGGTCGAGCGCAACACCATGGTCCTGCAATGGGCCTGTCCGTAAGGGACAAACCTTTTCCCCGTATCTGCTGGCGGGTAAGTTCAGCAGAACCGCCGCGGGTCAAGCGGATCGCGCCAGATCATCCGAGGCGGCGCGTTCCCCGGCTGTTAGACTGCTCTGTAGCCGGGATTATATAAACTGCATAGCCAGCTGCAAACTGGGCCTGACCAGTCAATACGGCAAGGGCGCTGCGTTCCGCAAGCTACGGCGCGGCAAAGGTGCAAGACCTGCATGCAGTACCAGTGCGCCGCTGCCGGCGTAGCAATAAATTGGCAGATGACGGACGGCAATAGACCGTCATGCCCGGCGGGCGGGAGAGGCTCACCTACATCGAGACAAAAGAAACTCCGTCTCGCACCGCTGGGCATCTATGATAATTTTACGCCCCGGCGGGTGGAGGTGCAGCGCGTGTCCAGTGTGGACACGCAAACAGTATGCGGGAGTTTGCCAAAGCGTTTTACAAGAGCAAAGCGTGGCAGCGCTGCCGCGATGGGTACGCCGCCAGCGTGGGCGGATTGTGTGAGGATTGTCTGGCTAAGGGGCTGTATCGCCCCGGTGAGATAGTCCACCACATGACAGAGTTGACGCCGGACAACATTAACGATCCGGCGGTCTCGCTGTCATGGTCCAACCTGAGGCTGCTGTGCCGCGACTGTCACGCAAAGCGCCACGGCGCGCGGCGTAGATACCGTGTGGACCCGGCGGGGCGAGTGACGTCGAGGTGGTGACCTCCCCCCGGTCGAAAAAACGAGCGGAGGTGTGGTAGACCGGGCCCCAAAGTTCGGAAAAGCACTGAAAAGAGTGTAAAGGGGGTGTTGTTGTGGGGAGAAAAGCAAAAACTACGCTGATTCAAGAGGAGTACAACAGGATCATGGCGCACTACGCCGAGCTGCCTAAAAATCAGATGGCAATCGTGGAGCCGCTGATCCAGAACGCGGCATTTATGAAAATCACACTCGACGATCTGCAAAAATCCATCAACGCTGACGGGTGCAGCGAGGAGTACATGAACGGCGCGAACCAGTACGGCAAAAAAGCCAGCGCCGATCTGCAAGCCTACAACAGCCTCATCAAGAACTACAACACCGTGACCGAGCGTCTGGGCAAGCTGCTGCCCCCGGAAAAGCGTGAGAGCAGACTGGAGCAGCTGGCCCGTGAATAATTACATCTACGAGTATTACCAGAAAATCACGGACGGCACCATCATCGTGGGCCGCTGGATCAAGGTCTGGTACAAGTATGTTGTGGACGGTCTGGAAAAAGGGCTGTTTCACTTTGATTCTAAGAAGGCGCAGAAAGCAATCCGCTTTGTGGAGAATTTCTGCCGGCACCATGAGGGTGCGCTGGCTCCCCAGTTGATTGTGCTGGAGCTATGGCAAAAGGCGCTTTTGTCGGTACTGTTCGGCGTGGTGGATGACACAGATCACCGCCAATTCCGTGAGGTCGTTGTTATTATCGCCCGGAAAAACGGCAAGACGCTGCTGGCCGCCGCCATTGCTGCCTATTGCAGTTTTTTGGACGGTGAGTACGGCGGGCGCATCTACTTTGCCGCGCCTAAGCTGGAGCAAGCGGGGCTGTGCTACGATGCCTATTATCAGATGCTCAGCAAGGACCCAGAGCTGAGCCAGCTGAGCAAGAAACGGCGCACGGACATCTACATTGCCAACAGCAACACGAGCGCCAAGCCGCTGGCGTTTTCCGCTAAAAAGTCGGATGGCCTCAACGTCAGCCTGTGCGTGGCCGATGAGGTCGCCAGCTGGCCCGGTGATGCTGGGCTGAAATTCTACGAGGTCATCAAGTCGAGTTTTGGCGCGCGCACACAACCCATGCTGCTGGCAATCAGCACGGCAGGCTATGTGAATGAGGGCATTTATGATGAACTGATAAAGCGCGCCACCCGCTTTTTGCTGGGTGATTCCAAAGAGACGCGCCTTGCGCCGTTTCTCTACATGATCGATGACCCGGCCAAGTGGAACGATATTAACGAATTAGCTAAAGCCAACCCCAATCTGGGCGTGAGTATCAGCGTCAGCTATCTGCTGGAGGAGATCGCCATTGCCGAGGGTAGCCTGTCTAAGCGGGCTGAGTTTTTAACAAAATACTGCAACATCAAGCAAAACTCTAGCCTTGCCTGGCTGGCCTCCGATGTTGTGGAGCGCGCCTGCGGTGCGCACATTGACCTGGCCAACTTCAAAAACTGCTATTGCGTGGGCGGTATTGACCTGAGCCGCACAACCGACTTGACCGCCTGCGTGGCGATTATTGAGAAAGACGCCCGGCTGAACGTGCTGGCGCACTTCTTCCTCCCCGCCGAGAAGCTGCAAGAGGCCACCGAGCGGGACGGATTACCCTATGCGGCGTATGTGCAGCGCGGCATCCTCACGCTGAGCGGTGACAATTTTGTGGATTATCACGATTGCTACAACTGGTTCAGGACGCTGATAGAGCAGTACAAAATTTATCCCTTGCAGGTCGGCTATGACCGATACACGGCCCAGTACCTCGTGCAGGATATGAAGCAATACGGATTCCACATGGACGATGTATTCCAGGGGTTCAACCTGACGCCGGTGATCCGAGAGGTTGAGGGGCTGCTGAAAGACGGCACCATCAACATCGGAGACAACGACCTGTTAAAAGTGCATCTGCTGAACACGGCGCTGAAAGTCGAAAACGACAGCGGCAGATGTAAACTTGTGAAGATGAGCGCCGCCGACCACATTGACGGCTGCGCCGCGCTCATGGATGGGATGACGGTGCGGCAGAAATGGTGCGCCGAAATCGGCGGCCAGTTAAAGAACGCGGGGTGATGAGCATGGGACTGTTTCAATCAATTTTCGGGAAGATAGCCGCCAAGAGCCTCGCGTCTGGATTCTGGACGACACTGGACGGCTACACGCCCAGCTTTTTGACCTGGGGCGGCGAGCTGTATGAGAGCGAGATCGTGCGCGCCGCGATCCACGCCACGGCCACCCACGCCAGCAAGCTGAGCGTCACCGTGCAGGGACCGGCAAATCCGAAATTGCAGACTCGTCTCCGGCAGGGGCCGAATGAGTGGCAGACCTGGGGGCAGTTCCTTTACCGTCTCTGTACGATTCTGGAGGTGCAGAACACCGCATTTATTGTGCCGGTCATCAATGAGTTTGGTGAGACAGTCGGCATGTTCCCGGTGCTGCCGTCCAGCTGTGAAATCGTGCAGTATGGGGCCGCGCCCTGGCTGCGCTATACATTCCGCAGCGGCCAGACCGCCGCCATTGAAATGGCGCGGTGCGGCATTATGACAAAATTCCAGTACAAGAGCGATATTTTTGGCGAGAACAACCACGCGCTGACGCCCACGATGGATCTGGTAAACCTGCAAAACCAAGGCATTGCCGAGGCCGTCAAAAACGGTGCGACATTCCGCTTTGCAGCCAAGATGAACAACTTCTCCAGCGATGAGGATTTGAAAAAAGAGCGTAAGCGATTCAGCCGGGAAAACCTGCAAGGCGAGGGCGGCGGCATTCTGCTGTTCCCCAACACCTACACGGACATCAAGCAGCTGGAGGCCAAGCCCTATGTTGTGGCCGCTGATGAGATGGAGCGCATCAACACCAATGTGTTCAACTACTTCGGCACCAACGAGGACGTGCTGCAAAACCGCGCCTACGGCGACGCCTGGAGCGCGTTCTATGAGGGTAAAATCGAGCCGTTTTCCATCCAGTTCAGCGATGTCGCCACAAAAATGTTGTTTACCGAGCGCGAACGCGCGGGCGGCACGCTGCTGATAGCGACAGCCAACCGGCTGCAATACATGAGCAACACCGAAAAACTGAACGTATCGGCCCAGATGGCGGATCGCGGCATTATGAACCGCGATGAGATACGCGAAATTTGGAACTTGCCGCCCCTGCCGAACGGCCAAGGGCAAGCGTACACGATACGCGGCGAGTATTACCTGCTGGGCAGCGATGGCAGCGTGACAAAGAAAGGAGACGACCTAACCAGTGGAAAGTAATGAGAAATTGTTGAAAAAGTTGAACAATGGCCGGGAATACCGCGCCATGCGGCTGGAGGTCCGAACCGCTGACCCCGCCGCGCCGGACTCCAAGCAGGAAGTGGAGGGCTACGCCTGTACGTTCAACCAGCCCTATTCGCTGTATGAGTACAGGGGCGACAGCGGCACCTACTACCGCATCATGGAGCAGATCGACCCGCACGCTTTTGATGACTGCGACATGGATGACGTCATCATGCAGTACGACCATGAGGGCCGCGTCTTTGCCCGCACCAAAAACGGCACGCTGGCCCTGGCCGCTGACAGCGCCGGGCTGAAAGTGACTGCCGATCTGGGCGGCACCGAGATTGGGCGGCAGCTGTTTGCCGAAATCAAGGGCGGCTACACCGATAAGATGTCGTTTGGCTTTACCGTGGCCGAGGATAAGCGTGAGACCACCCGCGATTTGGAAAACAACACTGTGACCGTGAACCGCACGATCACCAAGATCAAGAAACTGTACGATGTGAGCGCCGTGAGCCTACCGGCCAACGATGCTACATCGATCAGCGCCCGAAAATTCCTTGACGGAGAGATCGAGAGAATTAAAGCGGAGAGACTGCAAAGGGCGGATACCGCAACAAAAATCAAACTGAAACTTTTGGGAGTGTGAACCATGAAAAAGAAAACCAGTGAAATGACCATTGCGGAGCTGCGCGCCCGCGCTGCCGAAATCCGCACCGAGGTCAATGCCGAGGGTGCCGACCTGAACGCCTTGGAGGCCGAGGCCGATGAGATCAGCCAGCGCATCGCGCAGTATGAGACCGAGCAGCGCCGCCTCGGCATTGCTGCCAAGGTTGCGGACGGTGCCGGTGCGCCCCAGGACAACCCCACCGCCATCACCGATGCCCAGACCCGCGCCCAGCAGTTCAAAGAGAACCGCCGCGCCGTTCTGGGCGTGGAGGAGACCCGCGCCGTCCTGGTGAGCGGCGGTAAGCTGGCAACCCCCACCGAGGTCAACACCGAAATTCAGGACCGCGTTGGCGTTGGCGTCTCCAGCATCATTGATATGGTCTGGGTCGATGACTGCTCCGGTATGTCCACCGACCGCATCCCCTACGTCAAGCAGGATGCCGACGCCGCCGCCGATCAGACCGAGGGTGCTGCCGCCACCACCAAAGAGGCCACCTATGACTACATCGACATCACGCCCAAGTCGGAGGCGGTTCTGAGCCAGATCAGCAAGCAGGCCAAGAAGCAGACCCCCGTGAACTACTTCGCCAAGTGCCGCGCCCAGGCCCTGCTCAGCTTGCGCAAGAAAGCATCCGTTATTGTGACCGATGCGCTGAAAGCCAGCAAGCTCGTGAACACCATCGACGCCACGCTGGACAGCACTAAGAAAGGCGCCATCAACGAGAAAACCCTGCGCAATCTGACGCTGAACTACGGCGGCGATGAGGCCGTTGAGGGCGAGGCAGTCCTGTTCCTGAATAAGAAGGATCTGATTGCCTTTGGCGATGTGCGCGGCACCAACGAGAAAAAGGCTGTCTACGAGATCACCCCGGATTCTGCCAACCCCAACACCGGCATCATCAAGGAGGGCGGCCTGAGCGTGCGCTACTGCCTCAACAAGAACCTGACCGCCTGTGCCGGTACGGCCCAGACCGCCAAGGCACAGCCCACCATGTTCTACGGTGTGCCGCGCTGCCTCAAGCTGGACCTGTTCAGTGACTACGAGATCGCCGTCTCCGACGACTTCGCTTTTGACAAGCTGCTGTCCACGATCCGCGGTGATGTGGAGATGGGTGCGGATGTGGTCGTCCCCGGCGGCTTCGTTGCGCTGACTATCCCGGCCAGCGCTTGATCGGAGGCTGTGACCTATGGCAGACAACGACCTGCTGTCCAAAGTGACGGTAGCGCTGCGCCGGTCGGATATGCCGGAGGAGCTGACGCAGGAAGTGAGCGACCTGGTGGATGCGGCCCTGGCTGACCTGAAACAGGCCGGTGTGTCCAACTTGGACACGCAGGACCCGCTGATCCGCCGTGCCGTCATCACCTACTGCCGCGCCAACTTCTGGCCGACCGGCGACTACGATAAGCTGAAAGCCTCCTACGATGAACAGAAGGCGCAGCTGCGAATGACGACCAACTACACAGACTGGCCCGACGCATGAGCGCTGTGCTGTGATGCACCGCCGGAGTGCCTATGCCCGGCGGTGCTTTTTTAGTAAGGAGATGCCCATGTACTGGACGGAACAGATCACCCTTTTGCGGGACACCCCGAAAAAGGTGCAGGGTGTACTGGAGCACCACTACACCCAAGTGCGCACCGTATACGGCGAGCGCCGCAGCGTGAAGTGGGCCGAGTTTTTCGCCGCTGAAGCTGCCGGCACGACCCTGACCGCAGTATTTGTGCTGCATGCCGATGAATACAGCGGGGAGCGCGTGATCGAGTGGAACGGGAACCGCTACAGCGTCCAACGGGCTTATGAAACCGGCAGCACGGTCGAGCTGACCGTCAGTGATCTGACCCAACCAAAAGGAGAGGCGCTGTGAGGATGGACCTTGTGTGGAGCGATGAAGTCACGGAGCAGCTGACAAAGCTTGCCGATTTAGACTCCATTGCGCCCGAAATGTTGAAAAGTGCAGCCCCCATTGCGGTGGATGCGCTGAAACAGCAGGTTGGAAAACACAAAAGCAGCCGCGCTAACAAGCATTTGTCTGACAGCGTCCGTGCCGGGAAACCTAAAAAGCGTAAAAGAGGCGGCTACGGGTTGGATGTGAGCTTTAGCGGCTACGATAGCGGGCACGGATCCAGCCCCAACTACCCAAACAAGGTTGCACAGATGCAGAAAGCTGTGGCCCTAGAGTACGGCACCGCCAAAGAGCCCGCGCAGCCGTTTTTGAACCGCGCCGCAAACAGCTGCGAGGATGCTGTTAGCACTGTGATGCAGGATGTTTTGCGGCAGAGAGGTAGGCTATGACCATGATTGATGCGGCCTTGGCCGCACTGGAAACTGTGTGCAGCAATGTCTCATTTGTTAAAAATGAGGAGGATCCGCTGCCGGACAGCTATGTGGTGCTGAGCGTCTTGGATAATGCGCCGGAAATATACGCCGGAGATTTGGATGAGCAGCAACACTTGCAGGTGCGCGCGGCATGGTATACGAGAGATCTGCCGCAGCCCTGCGCCAGAAAAATGCGCTGTGCTTTCAGAGATGCCGGGTTTATTATCGGCTCGACCGAGTACGGCTACGATAACGACACAAAACACTTTGTTGCATACGTTGAGGCAGAAGCCGATGATGGATGTGACTGGAATGAAAGAGAGGCACAATAATGGCTTATATCGGACTTCCCTACTATGGCTATTGCCCTATTACTGTGGTGACCAGCGCGGATGGGTCTGAGACGGAAACCCTCGGCGATGGCAAGATCACGCGCGCTGTTGTGAACTACGCCGGCGAAAACGACAGCGACAGCAGCGAGCTGTGGGCCGGCGACCGCCGCGAGCAGCGCGATGCCGGTACGCCCAGCGCGAAGCTGAGCATTGATCGCAGCTATCTGAGTCTGGCAGATGAGGCGGAACTGTGCGGCCACCACTATGATGAGAGCACAAAGACGCTTGAGCGCAAAGAGGGCGATACGCCTGCCCTTGTGCGCGTTGCCGCGCTTGGCAAGCTGAAAAAACCTGACCGCAAGCTTGCGTATCGCCTGGTGGGCTATTACCGCGCGAGCTTTGACCCCGTGGACGATAACCTCAGCACTGCCTCCAAGAGCACAAGTTACAGCACGACCAAGCTTGCAGGATCTGCGGAGTGCAACAGTGAAGGGAATTTTGTGAAAAAGCAGGAGTTCGATGGATACGAAGAGGCCCTGGCTGCACTGAAAACATTCTTGAACATCAAGGGGTGAGGATATGGCGGAAATTACGTTGCGCGGCCGCAAGTACCCGGCACTGTTCGACCTGCAGAACGTTAAGGAGCTTCAGGAGCACTACTCTGACTTGAGCACCATCGTGGTAAAGCTGAACGACCCGGAAGAGGCGGCATATATCATTTGGCTGCTGATCCGCGAGGGCGTTGAGCTTGACAACGAAGAACATCACCGAGATAACGAGGCTCCGAGCCTTGGGGTTGTCAAAAAACTCATTTCGTTCTCCGATCTGCAAGGCGGTTTGACAGCAAGCGTTGAAGAGGCCTTTATGGAGTTTTACGGAAAAAACGGGTCAGGCCGTCAGGCGCTGCAGGCGATGAAGACGATGCTGAGCGAATCTGGGTTGACGATGTCCCCGAGCGGCACTTTGACGGCGACCGAATCATAAATTTCCCCAGGCTGCAATACATCGCGGTGGGGCTGCTGGGCTATACCCGGCGGGAAACGCGGTTTTTGAGCCTGGATGAACTGCTTGCACAGTTTACAGAATACTGCGCCATGAATGGTATTGAACTGCCACAGGAAAGGGGGCTTGCAGATGTCGATGCCTAAAGCAGGTGTCAGCCTGGTCGTGGAAAATGACCAGCAATTCAAAGCTGCACTGAGCGAAGTAAACGCAGGCTTGAAGGTAAATAAGCAGCAGATGCAGCTTGTGACCGAACAGACCCGCGAAATGGACGACCGGCAGGCCGCCCTGCAGCAGCGGTACGAGGCCGCACAGCAGACCTTGCAGAGCTACCGGGATAAAGTGCAGGTGCTGCAGCAGGCCTACGAAAACAGCGCTCGGCGTGAGGGTGAGTCCAGTAAAACGACCATGCAGTGGCGGGCAAGCCTGATCAGCGCCCAGACAGAGGTTGCCAAGCAGGAAAACCTCCTGAAGGAACTGAGCGACCAGCAGGAGCGAACCAACAAGACCACCGCTAGCCTGGCGGATGTGGTCAACGGCCTATCCAATGCGCTGGGAATCAGTCTGCCGCCCGGCTTGCAGACCGCGGTTGACAAGCTGGACGGCTTCTCGGCCAGCGGTGCAGCTGCGGTGACCGTGGTCGGTGGCCTGGCGGGAGCGCTGGCAAGCTCCACGATGGACATGAGCAAGACAGCAGATGATCTGCTGACGCTGTCTACGCAGACGAGCCTGACCACAGACCAGCTGCAGGAGTTTGAGTACGCCAGTGAGCTTGTGGATGTCAGCACGGACACGCTGCGCGGCAGTCTGGTGAAGCTGACCAACAATATGCAGACGGCGGCTACCGGGACAGGCTCCGCAGCAGAGGCATTTAAAAAACTGCATGTAACAGTGTCGGACAGCAGCGGGAAGCTCAAGGATAACTATGAGGTGTTTTTGAAAACCATTGACGCCTTGGGCAAGATGAAAAACGAGACCGAGCGCGATGCGCTGGCGATGGATATCTTTGGCAGGTCGGCAACGGACCTGAACCCGCTGATCGAGGCCGGCAGCGGCAGACTGAAAGAGCTTGCGGAGCAGGCACACGAGGTTGGCTATGTTGTCGATAATGAAACGCTGCAGAGCTTTGGTGAGCTGGATGATGCGATGCAGAAGCTGGACAAGCAGGGCGATGCGGTAAAGCGCAGTTTTGCCGAGGCGCTGCTGCCCATCATTACAGCGTTTGCCGAGGCCCTGAACGTTATCCCAACGCCGGTGCTGACGGCAGTTATCTCTATTACCAGCATCGCCACAGTAGTGCTGCTTGTGGTGAAGGCCATTAAAGAATTGCAGGGGCCGGCTGGAACCGTGAAAAGCATGATCGGCAGCGTTATGAGCTATATGGATCCGCTGTATATAAAAATCATGCTGATCGTTGCCGGTATTACTGCGCTGGTGGCTGTTATCGCTGTTCTGATCGGCAAAGGAAACGAAATCAACAGCGCCATGAGCGGCATATCCTCGGCTACAACGGGGACAATGCGCGCAGCCAACAGCAAGGTGCCGCAGTATGCCACCGGCACGCGCAGCGCGCGCGGCGGACTGGCTGTTGTGGGTGAGAACGGGCCGGAGCTGGTTGCTTTGCGCGGCGGAGAACGCATCTACAACAGCAGCCAGACACGCGGCATGCTGGGCGGCTATGCTATCAATATCGGGAGCATCACCATTGATGCCAAGAATGTGAAAGAGTTCAACGATATTGTAAGTATCGCCAAAAATGAAGCCATGAGCATGAGGCAGGGGGCAGTTATGTGAAGACAAATTATTGGAACACAAGGAACTATAAGACAAACAGAACCGGTACTTATGTCTCTACATGCTCATGGTTATTCAGCACAGGATGGGGAAACACGGCGCGGTATATAGCATCGCTCCGAGTACGAGTACCAATCCGGTATGAGGGCTCGAACAGCTACATCCAATTTGATGAGTTTCCGCTGGCTGACAGCAACGGTAACACCTATTACAGTTCGGAAAAAGTTACCGTAACCGGCTACAATAACGGTGATTTTTGGGCGGACTTTAGCAACCTATCGCAGGCCTACAAGAAAAAAATCCTCGCCTATGGCGTATTTGTAAGTGCCTTCCGCGGAGCCTGCTATGTAGGCAGCGACCGCAATGATGCACAAATCGAATGTGTAAGCTATCAAGGAAGGGTCACGCCGACTGGTACAACTTTCACCAGCGGCACCGTTGCACGGTACACAAAGTATCGGCTGCAGTGGACTACAGACGCCGAGGATGATTTTGAGCGCAGGAACTCGACCTGCAAGATCATCATCACCGATCAGGACGGCGGAAACAGCCAGACCTATACACTTAGCAATGGTGCGACTTCCTTTGACCTGGATACTACCGCATGGTCAAGCGGCAGCGGTATTCGATGGCGCGTGCAGGTGGGGGCATACGGATCCGGAACGGTCACAGAGAGCGCCACCTATTCCCTGTCGCTGGCAGACCCGACCGCCAAGGTCGATGACCTGCGCCCCACCAGCAAGACATACTACGGCTTTGACGCAGTATTCAGCTGGGCGTTCACCGGCAGCATTGCCAGCGGCGCTATCAGCGGTGCATTGCAGCAGGGATCCGCTGTTTTGCAGTACCGGACTGACAACATGGCTGACCCGGCAGATTTTGCAAGCGTCAGCGATGGCACAACCCATGTGAGTGTGAATTGCGGCACATTGCCCATAGGAAGCTACCAGTGGCGCGTTGTTGCAAAGAGCACCGTGGGAACCACACACACTTCCAGCTGGGTGCAATGCACCAATGTCGAGGTGCCCGTCTCCGTAAAGGGAACAACGCCTGCGGCGGGTGCGTCCGCGCCCAGGGCAGTTGCAAACCGCTTTAGCTGGGTGTTCAGCGTTGACAGCGACGACAGACCCGGAGATGTGACGCAGCAGAGTGCGACACTGCACTTTAAGGCAAACAATGAGAGCGACTGGCATGAGGTTGCTGTGGCCGGTTCACAGCAGCATGCAGACGTGCCCGCAAACACCTTTGCCGAAGGCGCTACAACACTGGACTGGTATGTTGTAGCGATTGCGAATACAGGCACAAAGGTAACCAGCGACACGATCAGCGTGTCCACGCTGGACACGCTCAGCACGCCTGTGGCGGTGAGCCCCGCGGGCGAGTACATGGATGATGCTGTGCAGGGCATCACATTTGTGTGGCAGCATGCCAATGTCACCGGCACGGTGCAGACGGGCTGGGAGTTGAGCTATTCGGCGGATAGCGGTGCATCTTACACAGTGCTGGCCAGTGCGAATAATACGGACAATAGCTATCAAGCGGCCGCAGGCACATTTAATAGCGGCGTTATCTACTGGCGCGTGCGCACGAAGAATACGGACGGAGCGTTCGGCAGCTATTCTGGCGCGGCAATCTTTGCAATACGGCGAGCGCCTAAGGCCCCCATCATCTCCTACTATGACAACAAGCCGCTGGCAAAAATGCGGTGGCAGGCCAAAGAGCAGGACGGTTATGAAGTTGCGGTGGACGGCATCAGCCTGGGTGTACGATACGGCACCGGGAAGGAGTGGCAGTCTGACGAAGTGCTGGCAGACGGGACGCACATACTTTCTGTGAGGATTTATAACTCGTATGGAGATGTATCCCCGTGGGCAGAATGCGAGGTCAAAGTCAAGAACCGGCCCGGCAGTGCCGTAAACTGCCAGGCTGAAAGCCTTTGGGGCGAAGTGCAGCTGCGCTGGGATGGCGGCACAGGTTACATCCTGCGTGATGGAGTGCTGATAGCCAAAGGTGAAGATGGGCAGTACATGGACCGCACCAGTGCGCAGGAACACAAGTATATTGTGCGCGTATTTGGCGAGGATGGCTACTACACGGACAGCGCACCTGTCAGGGCTGCGCCTAGTGTGCCCTATGCCGCCATCGGCCTGTTGAACGGCAATGAGTGGTTGGCTTTGAAGTATGCGACCAGCTACCAGAATTACGCAAAAAGCACAAGTCTGGGCGGCACATACCAGCAATACTGGGGCAAAAAGCTCCCCGTTTGGCACGATGCCGGCAATCAGGTAGTTACGCACACCATCGCGTATGCACTCAAAACAACGGATGGGCTTGAGAAACTTCGTGAACTCGCCGGCAAGGTGGTCGTATACAAGGATCACGCGGGGCATTTGGCAATCGGCGTCTTTAAAGATCTGCAAGAGAATCGTGACCACGGCTGCACGCCTTTGAGCCTTAGCATTACCGAGACGCAGCAGGAGGCTGTGAAGTATGATCCGATATGAGTTCATTGCCATGCGCAGCGGAGCACCTTACCGGGTGCTGCAGGTGCCCGCGGACTGTACCCCGCAGATCCGCTTTACTGGAAGCGCTGAGGTGAAGAGCACGGTGACTCTGACCGCGGAGTTGGACGCGGATATAAACTGGCTGACAGATATGCTGAGCGTGGTCCGTGTAGACAACACAAACCGAACGCCGTTGGGGCTGTTTAACATTACGACATGTCCCGAGAGTGTTGACGAGAACGGGCACAAGACGCAGGAGCTGACTGGATACGATCAGGGGTATGCGCTGCGCAACCTGAGCGTGTTGGAGCGCACGCTTATGATCCACGCCGGTACGCGTTACACTACGGCGATAAGAGAGCAGCTATTGGCTGCGGGCATCAATGTGGTAAACATTATCGACACGGACGAGGTTCTGATGACGGACCATGAATGGGAAATCGGCACAACGCGGTACGCCGTTGTTGCGGCGCTGCTGGCAGAGATCAACTACCGAGACATCTACTTTGATGGAAACGGTGTGGCTGTGGCCGAACCATGGGAGCCCGCCTCTATCAATAATCGCACGCACCGGTACGGGCCGGACGAATCGACATTGCTGCGCATACCGATGAGCATTGAAGCGGACACATTTGACGCTGCAAATGTATTTGTAGATATCGTTAGCAGCGCCGATCTGGGAAAGGAGCTTCGGGCGATGGCGGAAAATGTCAACCCTACCAGTCCGCTGAGCATAATGCGCCGCGGGCGCAGGATCGTAAATGTCGAGACTGTGGAGGGAATCGCCTCGCAGGAAGCACTTGAAACACACGCTAAAAACAGAATGCTGCTGAGTATGATGGGCGCTGCAAACTATTCGTTTACTTCCTGCGGCGATGCAGAACAGCCGCATCGGCTGAACGACAGCGTTTTAATGATGCGCGATGGGATCGGCCTGCTGGAAGAGCAGGAGTGGACGCTCGACTGCGTCCCGGGCGGTCAGATGACGCATACGGCAAAGAAGGTGTTTTACAGCATTGATTGAGAATTACCAGCAGCGCAAAGCGCTGGAGGCGACGACTAAAAGTGGGAACATCGCCACAGTGAGCGCCGTATACAGCGATGGGATCGCGCTGATCTTGCCCGGTGATACGACTCCGGCGGAAAAACATTATCCCTACAATGCCGCAGTGACATTCTCTGCCGGTCAACGCGTCCATATTGCGAGAGAGTCCGGCACAATCATTGTGGAGTATCCCATTGGCGGAAATGGCAGCTAAGAGGAGGTGGCCATCATAAAAACCATTGTACTGATGAACTATGACGTGGTCGTAGAGGGGAACTTTTCGATCACGCCTTGCATTGAGCTGGGAACCAAGGACAGCTACGGCACGGAAAAGGTCCGCGTCATCTTCGGAGAGGGGTGGAGCGGCCTGGAGGCTTTGGCCGTGTTCCATGCACCCGGCGGGTCGGCGACAAAAAAGACAGTCGGAGCGGACGGTATCTTGGAAGTGCCGCCTGAGGCAACTGCCGACAACGCAGGCCGCGGCAAGATCGTATTTCTGGGCCTCGCGAATGGGCTGCAGCGCATAACTGTAGATCTCCCCTACTCCATCCGGGATCACTCCGGCATTGACGGAGACAACCCCGGCACACCTACGCCGGATGTGGTGCAGCAGATCTTGGAGAACTCCAACAACGCGGTGCGGGTGGCGCAGGCCGCCAAGGATGCCGCGGAAAACGCGCACAGGGCCGCTGAGGATGCCGCCATCAAGGCCGGCGAGGAAGCGGGCGGTGCAGCTGCCAGCGCGGCTGCTGCTAAAAAGAGCGCAGAGGATGCTGCTGGATCCAGCGACAACGCGACCAACGAGGCTGAAGATGCGGCCGCGTCTGCGATGGTTGCAGCTGACGCGGCCAAGGCTGCACTGACTGCACAGGGCAACGCGGAGAGCGAGGCCAACAAGGCTGCCGATTCTGCCACTGACGCGGCCGACAGCGCGGCCAGCATAGTGGGCGCACAGGAGGCATCTGCCGCCAGTGCGGCGGCGGCTAAAAAGGCGGCGGATGATGCGGCTGCTGCGGCTAAGACTGCGGGTGATGCGGCAACCAAGGTCATCGAGGAGGGCGTGGCGGACAAGCTGGCACAGATGGAGACGATCCAGACCGATGTCAAGGAGCGCCAAGCGGATGTGACCGAAAAGCAGCAGCAAGTTGATGCAAGCGTGGAGCTGGCGCGGCAGGCTGCGCTGAGCAACGGCTACATGCAGATGGGCGTTGACCCCGACACGGGTCACCTGATGTACACGCGCACGACCAATCTGAAAGATAAGATTGATTTTGCTATTGTCAATGACACGAATTTGGAGGTACAGATTCATGGCTGATAGTTCTGTTTTTACCACCGATCTGGGCGCTGTGACCGCCTACGCCGATGCCAAGGCGCACGGCTACACCGGCACGCGCGAGGAGTTCGGCACGCTGCTGGCCAATGCAGGCACGAATCTGGCCGAGGCCAACGCGGCCAAGGCTGCCGCACAGGCCAGTGCTACGCAGGCAGACCAGAGCGCGAATGCTGCGGCGGCATCTGCCAAGGCTGCGGCCTCGGCTGTTGGCGCTGCATTCTACGGTGTAGACTTCTCCGGCAGTACCAGCGCAGGTACGCGCACCGGCGCTGCCGCTGATTTTGTGTTTACCCCCGGCACCGATACCAGCGCCGGGCAGAACGACTTTGACGGGGTGTATCCCTGGGCAGGGATGCGGCGCTGCTGCTGCACGCTGAACGCGGACGGCACGGTCACGGTCAACGCATACAAGGGCCAGCCCGGCTACATTGAGGATGGTACCAACGGCGAGGTGCTGGTTGAGGTGCCGCTGTTCTACGTTGCCGGTATGCTGGACGTTGATCCGCGCGTGAGCGCTACACCGATGCCCGGATTCCGCGCACCGCGAAAATTCCGCAACAGTGACGGCTCCCTCAAACAGCGGTGCTACTTGCCCGCGTTCCCTGGCTCCATCGGCAGCGACGGCAAGCTGCACAGCATTGCGGGCGTTGTCTCCACCGGCAACAAGACGATTTCGCAGTTCTTGGCTGCGGCCCGGCTGTGGGGTGAGACCTACTGCATCAACACCAGTGCCGACTTTGAGGTGCTGGCCTACCTGATGATCGTTGTGTATGGTACGCGGAATGTGCAGAGCAAAATCAACGGCTGCATGAGCCTGTATGCGACCAACATTGCTGTTGCTGGTGCCCGCACAAACGAGAGCGCTGTCACAGTTGCGAAAAACACGCTGGAGCCCGGCATGGTCATCTCGATCGGCACCGGCGCCGAGAACGAGAGCGTCGCAAATCGGCGCATCGTGACGGCCATCGAGGCCATTGAGGGCGACACTGCCAATGTGAAGGCCAGCTTCACCGGCGAGGCTGTAACCACGACCACCGACCACAAAATCTGGCGCATCATGCAGTCTACCGGCACGGCCAACAGCGTGATCTCCACCTGCGGCAGCCCTGTGAGCAATACGGACGGCAAGCACAGTTTTGTGTTCTACGGCGTGGAGAATCCGCTGTACGGCAACCAGTGGCGCTTTGAGTGTGATTGGAAAATCGTGGACGGTGTTCCTTACATCTGCAACGACACCAACTACAACTGGTCAAGCGTTGAGAATTACACGAAGCTGGATTCCCTCACGCTGCCCGGCGATGGCTGGGCCAAGAACCTGCAGGCCGATGAGCGGTTCCCGTGGCTGCAGATCGCCAAGGAAGTCGGCGGCAGCACCAGCACCTATCTGAGTGACTCTTGGTCTATCAACAAGAGCGGCACCCACATCGCGCGGCGTGGTGCGAACTCCGGCTCCCGGGATTCAGTCGGCGTATTCACCGTCGACCTCGCCAACGATGACTCGTTGTTATGGTGGAGTGCCTCGGCGAACCTTTCCATCCCCGGTTAAGCGGGGACACCTACAGAATTAGACAACTCAAACACGCCGACACGCATCGTTTCCGCACGAAATGTGTGGACGGTGTTGTCAGCTACAAGAAAATACGAAAGGTGGTAAAAGATGCTTAAATGTGAGTGCAATGAGCAGCGCCCCCGCTTTGAGACCGAGCCCCTTGGCAACGGCCTGACGCTGGTGCGACTGTACGAGGATGAGCAGGAAATCACCCGCGAGGCTGTGTCCAACATGGACACGCCCTGGAGCGGCTACGGCTACACCACTTACGAGATGCGCACACAGCTGCCCAGCGCCGCGCTGGAGACGGCCCCCGACCTGTGGGCCGAGATCATCAAGCAGGCCGACTACGATGCCGCAGCGGCTATTGTGCGTGCGCAGCGGGACAAGCTGATCGCCGCGACCGACTGGACCGTGCTGGGCGATGCCAAGACGGTGAAGGCCGACTGGAAGGCCTACCGGCAGGCGTTGCGCGATGTGCCCGAGCAGGCCGGCTTCCCCTACGCGGTGGAGTGGCCCACGCCGCCGGCCGAGGAATGAGCGAGGAAGCGGATCTGCTGGCGCGGGATCTGCTGGGCGAGTATGAAGCGCTGGTGATGGACACAGATGAGGTAATACAATGAGACTATCTAATGGAGAGGTCCTGCTGCACTGGCCGCTGGACATTCATGTGCTGACGCAAGGGTGGTATTACAATGACGGCAGTTTGCACCAGGCCGTTGACCTGCGCACCCAGATTGACAACATGTATATCCGCCCGGTCTATGCCGCCGAGGACGGCACCGTGGATCAGACCCAGGACTGGGACGGCCACACGCGGTCGGGTATGCAGAGCTATGGCAACATGGTGCGTATCAGACACGCCGACTACAAAAGCAAAACCTTGCAGACACGGTACGCCCACCTGTCCAGCTATTGCGTCAAGTACGGCCAGAGGGTCAAAGAGGGTGAGATCATCGGCTACAGCGGCGTGACAGGCAATGTGTTTGGCGCGCATCTGCACTTTGAGGTTATCCTGGGCGGCAAGCGCACTAACCCTCTTGTGTGGTTGGACAGCGACTTTACCACAGCAAGCGGGCAGGTGTTTACATACCGCGCCGGCGAGCATGCTGTACAGCAGCCCAAGCAGGCCGCCAGCGGCGCGCAGACGGCCCAGAACGGCACCGGCAAGCTGCAGGTCATCACGGTAGGGCCGGTCTCGCAGGGCGATGCAGACGCCGTCTTTGCCGTGTGCCAGAGCCGCGGCCTGACGGATGCCGGGCTGTATAAGAGCGAATGGGTCTGAGGTGGTGCCAATGGAGCAGATTATAATCGCGCTCATCACGGCCGGGCTGAGCCTGGTGGGCGTGATGGTAACGAACTACTTCAACAACAAAAGCCTGAGCGACAAGGTCACCCACCAGCTGGAGGTTGCGCAGGCCGTAACGGACACCAAGATCGAGGAGCTGACACGCGAGGTGCGGACGCACAACAACTTTGCGCAGCGCATACCGGTGATGGAAGAAAAAATTTCTGTCGCAAATCATCGCATTGACGACTTGGAGCGGCACGAGGAAAATGGAGGGAGAATCTAATGCAGGATTTTTTGAAGAACTTGGCCGCGCTCATCAAGGTCAAGACCATCGTCACGCTTGTGGTTGTTGCAGTTTTCGCAATTCTTGCGCTGCGGGGCGGTCTGCAGCCGGACACAGTGATGACGATCGTCACCATGGTGGTGGCGTTCTACTTCGGCACGCAGACCGAAGGGAAAAACAATGGGAAATAAGTAAGCGGCAGGTTGCTCAATGTGGGCAGCCTGCCGCTTTTTTACGGTGATTTTTGGGGCAAATTACTACGAACTTTTTACGAACTTTTGGCCGATTACGAACCATTTACGAAACATTATCTGACAGTATTCAACAGTAGCTAACACTATCTGACAAATGAAAAACCGCGATACAGCAACCTTTGCAGGTTGTATCGCGGTTTTTACATTGGCGGAGTAAGAGAGATTTGAACTCTCGCGGCGGTTTCCCACCCTACGCCCTT
>ERZ773138.587-NODE-587-length-42534-cov-177.276419_pt1 | contig 42534 bp, 77 predicted proteins | sample MGYA00511114_ERZ773138 | MGnify/ENA primary metagenome ERZ773138 (study PRJEB29015, sample SAMEA2737805) | human gut metagenome | biome: human gut; feature: human-associated habitat; material: faeces | place: China | collected 2012 ...
GCCGCTGCTGCCGATCTTGGCGGAGTCGCCGCTGCTGCCGATCTTGGCGCAGTTGCCGCTGCTGCCGATCTTGGCGGAGTCGCCGCTGCTGCCGATCTGGGCGTAGTAGCCGCTGCTGCCGATCTGGGCGTAGTTGCCGCTGCTGCCGATCTGGGCGTAGTTGCCGCTGCTGCCGATCTGGGCGTAGTTGCCGCTGCTGCCGATCTTGGCGGAGTCGCCGCTGCTGCCGATCTTGGCGGAGTCGCCGCTGCTGCCGATCTGGGCGTAGTAGCCGCTGCTGCCGATCTTGGCGGAGTCGCCGCTGCTGCCGATCTTGGCGGAGTTGCCGCTGCTGCCGATCTTGGCGGAGTCGCCGCTGCTGCCGATCTGGGCGCAGTAGCCGCTGCTAACGGTAGAATTTGGCGCTTTTTCAATCGGTTTTTCCTTGATATAATCAATGCAGGCATTAACAAATCCCGCCAAGCCGAGCTTTACGCCAATGTGAAGCTTTTTTGTGGCAAATTTCCCGTCATCACCCGATACAGGCTCTTCCAAAGATTTGACTGTTGCAAAGTCGCTGACTTTTCCGCTATCATTTACAAGCGGGTAAAAATTAAGCACATCAAAAGGATTAACGCAATAATGCATCATACCTTTTTCACAAATCTCGCCGCCCTCTTCTTCATAGTCTGTGTTTTCCTGATACTGTTTCCCTTTGCAGATCATGCCGGGTTCAAAGGCTTTGTAGCCGTTCAAATTATCCATTGTTTTCCTCCATATAAACATAAGCGGTTTGTACGCCAAACTCCCGCGCGGCCTGATGGTCGTCAAAGAACACGTCGATGCGGTTTTCCTTGATCGCGCCGCCGCAGTCCTCGGCGGTGTATGTATGGCTCGTGCCGTCCTCGTAGTAGAGCGTGACGGTCGAGCCGTAAGGGATCACGCGAGGGTCAACCGCGATCGTTCGCCCCTCGGTGGCGGTCGTCCCCGTTGCTGTGATACCGTTCGCCCACTTGCCGCAGCACTTCGCGCACGGGCAATAGGCGGTCAGCCGGAACTCACCGAGCGGTTCGCCGATGGTGAGCTCTGCGCTCTCCTCTGCGGGCTTGTCCTCGCCGGGAAGCTTGTCCTCGATGCCCGGCGGCTCGCCCTTGTACGGGTGCCCGGTGGTCTTGACCGTTAAGGCTGCGACGATGATAAGCAGCACCGCGAGGAACAGGCAGACGGCGGCGATGCGCGCCGAAGCGTCGGCCTTGCACTGCTCGCGGGTGCGCTTTTGATTTCTCATGAGTCAGCATCCTCTCCAAAGTGTAGTTTTGTGACGGCGATGGGAAATTCCTCAATCTCGCTTGCCCAGCGTGCCGTGCCCTTGCCGTTGTGCCGCTCGAACACCAGCGGAAAGCCGCCTATTCCGTCAAACAGGCTGCCCATCGTAACAGGACGCAGGTATTGTGCACTGATACGCTTTGCCAGAAAGTCCCAAAATGGCAGGGCGATAGAATTGCCAAGCGCCTTATAGCGCGGACTGTCCGCTGTTTTGTGGCGCTTCCCAAGATTATCGACCCAATAGCCTTCACCAGTCTGACTATCGTACCACTCTCCTATGTCCGTCCAGTGGTCCGGAAAGCCTTGCAGCCGTTCGCATTCCAGCGGGGTGAGACGTCGCACCACCATGTTCTGCCGAACCGTATTATTCAGGTTCAGGCTTTGCCCTCCGCTTTCTTTTGCTTGCAATGTACCGTTTGTTTCTCCGCCCTCGCAAAAGTTCCGGCAATCGACGCTTGCAATATACGCCGCCATATCTTCGCGGTATGGGTCATTCGCCTTTGCCCTCAACGTAGGCGAGATTCCACTAGATACGACCAGCATATCGTTGTATGCGTCCTGTCCGTTGTAGCTCCCAGCGTGAGCGCCGGGTGAAAGCGTCCCGGTCGTTTTCTGATATGTCAGCGGCACTTGATTTCCGCCCGTTCCCATACGGGCTTGCAGACTGGGACTGACCTCGCCGCAGTCGCGGATGACATCGCAGGCGTGCGACATATCCAGTGCCACCACCGCAGGCTTGTTGCCACCGCACTCCGCATTCAGAGTTGGCGATTGCTCTTCGGCGTAGCCGATGCTTCGCGCTTGCTCGCTGTTGCCGAGCTTAAACCCGGCGCAGACAACCGGCTGATTGTTTCCGCTCATTCCTGCAGCGGCGGTCAAGGTTGGTGCTCTATCATCGCTTCGAACCTCGGCCCCGCCTTGCTGTGTTCCCATGCAGAAAATCGCCGGATTATTTACTCCCCCGCCAACGCCACCTTGTAGCGTCGGGGATTCTCCCTCTGTGCCAAAAATCCGTTTGCTTTGGCAGTCCCACCGCGTCAGACAGTTTTGGAAAATCGTCTGGTCGTTGCCGGCGCCGAGCGTCCCGCTCTTGTCCTCCCGAACTAAGGCTCCCTTTCCTCCTCCGTCACAGCCCCCCCTGATTCGGACTGCATAAGAAGAACCGTCTTGAGCATCTCCGGCAAGTCTTTCCCGCGCCGTTCCGCTCTCCGCAATATCCCCTGACACGCTTTTGCGCTCAAAGAGTATTTCCCCTGCGGTGTCTCCTCCAAAATCTGCGACAACCGAGATACGACGGCGGCGTTGGGGGACTCCCCAGTGTTGCGCGTCATGCACTCGCCAAGCCACGCTCCATCGTCCTCCCACCTCATCGTGATAGCCTCCCCATGTGTTCCATCCCTTTTCAGGCACTTCAATATCGGGGGCTTCCGGCTCTGCGATGCGGATGATCTCTTCGAGGACTGCCGCGAAGTCTTGCCCTTTGTTGCTTGAAAATGCTCCGGGCACGTTTTCCCAGACCATAAACCGAGGTCTGACCATGTCACCTGTTCGCCCGTTCGCTCTGTCATGTTCCCTCATCTCCTTTACGATGCGGACCTGCTCCATGAACAATCCGCTTATTGCGCCGGCCAATCCGGCGCGTTTGCCCGCAATACTCAGATCCTGGCACGGTGAGCCGCCCGTGATAACGTCCACGGCCTCGATCTCCGCGCCGTTGATCTTCGTAATATCGCCGAGGTGTCTCATCGCTGGCCACTCGGCGTATCCAGCCACACGATCAGGCGCACGAGCTGATAAGAGATGGTCGTGACGCCGACAAAAATCAAAAAGGTGTTCATTCCTTTTCTCCCTTCTTCTCGTTCGGCACAAGTCCGACAAACTCAAGGCCGCGACCGCGTGCATAAATCTCGCCCATGACCGTCCCCAGCTTTACAGGGTCAGGGGGCGTGACCCATATAATCTTGTACTCTGGCTTTTTTCTCATTGCCTTTTCCTTTCTCTCGTGCTACAATAAGCACGGACACAATATCTTGTGGTAAGATTTGTCCGGTGCCCTGTTCGGCCTGCTACGCTGAACAGGGCTTTTCTTATGCCCTTTCATTCAATCGGCTCCAAGTCAAAAATGCTGTCGGGGTAAAAGCTCCAACTCCCAAATCGAGATTTGCTGCACTGTGCGTCATAAAGCCACTCATTCAGCTCGATTTTCTTGGAAGTCAGCGCCGCATCTTCCACGGCGTTTTTCGCTTCGTGCATTTCGATGTAAGCCTTCTGGCGTGTAAAGTTATTGATGTTCTGTGGCGTTTCAAGCACGCCCACAAGGATAACCACTCCCGCCGTGACTACGGCAATGATAGAGATTGCTTCTACTGCAAACAGGCACAAAGAGGGACCTATCTTCCCATCAAGCCAATGTGAAACGCAGATGCCGATGATGCCGAAAACAATCACGATAATCCAGTTCATGTTCTCTCCTTCCTCCTTTACTTTTCATCGGGCTTCAAAAGCGCGTCCACGGTAACGCCGTAGTGCTTTGCCAGCTTCTTGACTTGGCGCGGGTGCGGGTGGCACACGCTCTCTTTCCAGTTTTTGATCGACGTCTGCGATACGTCGATTTCTTTTGCAAGACGGTAATTCGTCTCGCCGCGCTCAGTTTGCAACCGAGCAAGGTTTTCAGGAAAACTCAATTTATCCTCTCCTTTCATTGCTGTTGTGCACCTCCTCCGCTCTGTGTTAAAATGGAGTACAGAAAGGAGGTGATCTCATGGATCCTATTAAGCGTTACGCGCTTGACATCGCAAAAGAAATCGTTGTCGCCAAAATGTCAAACTCTACCATTCACCCCAACAAAGAAAACGGAGTGCAAGTCGCTGATTTCTTCGAAGAAATCTATAAGCGCGTCTTAGCTTTATCCAAGTCGGAAAACTAACCACGTTCCAGATTCACCACCACCTGCGCGGCTGCTGCAAGGGCCTGCATCCCTTCGGCGGTCGCGCAGCCGTATTCAGCCCACTTCTCAATAGCATTGAGCAACGTGTCCTCAAGGCGCTTTTCAGTCTCGGTCAATTTTTTCACCTCCAAAATTAGAGTATTCTATTGACAAATTGGAGCATTGGTGATACTCTAAGTTTGCGACAACTATATGTTTCTCACCAGCCCGATTTGCCGGGGTGGTCAGGTCTCTTATTGCCTATCCACGAAAAAGATTATACTTTAAGTTGAAGCATAAGTCAATATAGGTTGAAGTATTATTGTGACGAAGTTGAAGGGATATTTTTATGAGCTTTGCACAAAACTTGAAGTATATAAAAGAAAAAGAGAATCTAACCAACTACCGACTTGCAAAACTTTTCGGTTGCAGTCAATCGTCTCTTATTAACTGGCTTGATAACGGTGTTGTTCCGCACCCAAAGACCCGCCAGAAGATCGCCGACCATTTCGGCATCACCCTTGCCGAGCTGGATGGAGACGAGCTTCCCGTTCTGCCGAAAAAAGGCGCAGAAAAAAGCACCCTCGATCCGAAGACCGAGGGCGTAAGTCCTACCGTTCAAGAGCTGTTTGATTTTATCGACACGGCGACAGACACCGAGTTGAATGAGTTGTTGCGCTATGCGCAGTTTTTGATGAGTAAGCGATGAACGATTGGATAAAAGATGGCTTGCCGACCGAGCGCATACGTGAGGAGGATTCGGTCGTTGGGCAGATGAAGCGCTTAGAAGAAGAGCGCATCGATGATTTTCGCAATTATGTTGCCTACCAACAGGCCGAGAATGACCGGAAGGAGAGACAGGCGGTCATTGATCGCCAAAAGCAGAGAAAGCACGACTTTCTCGTTGCCGGGTTCTCCAGTGTCACAAGCGTTTTGCTTACCTTGTTTGTTGAGCATTTTCATAAAGTTCTCTCCTTTGTTCTTTCGATTTTCTCCTGATCTCGCGCGCAGCAAGTAACAATGCGTTTTGTTGCGCCTCGCTCATAGTGAGGATTTTTTCTTTCAGTTTTTCTCGAATCATTGTATCACATTTCGCGTAATTACACAACATCTTGCGTCCCTCCGTTTGGCTCTAAGGCTATTTTTTGCGCCTCCTCCGCGAGGATGCGCTCGATCAGCGCGAGCATTTCGTCTTTCTGCTTCGGCGTTAGGAGCAGATAAAGCGCCACCGCCGCTTGCACCTGTGCGTCCATGCTTCGACCTCCTTTTCGGTATTCATATCTATTCCCACAACAGGCGTTTGCTGCACGGCGCTGTGCAACAAAATGATATTTTGCAAAAGATTGGGGGAGCGTAAATGGGTATTTTAGGCTCGCTTTTCGGCAAGAAAAAAATGACCGCTGCGGAAACTGCCTTTGTTAAGCGTCAATCGCAAATATTTGCGGACTGCATTCGCATCATTGCCGATACGGATAACATCGAAACATACTTTTCCCGGTACAAGCTTGCAGAGCAAACCGTAGCGCAGATCGTAGAGGTCGCAGGTGGCGATACTAAGTGTATGGCTGGTGGAAGGGTTTCCCCGAACGAATGCGCCGAAATGTTGCAAAACGAAAAGGCTACCCATACAAACAATTTCCTTTCTCGGTACATTCAAAAAGAAACTGTGCATATTCTCGGCCTATCTCGCGGGCAGGTAAAAAAGGCTCAAAGCATCGCGGCTATCGTTGACGAGTATGCCGACCAAATGCCGGAAGAAAGTTTGAAGCATGGGCACGAGCTATGCGACAAGATGATTGAAAAAATTGAAAAGGTGGTGAACAAGTAATGAAAATTCCGGGTTTGTCTTTTAGCTGGAAACGTGCGCTCGGAATCACGAAAATGAAAAGGAAAATTTCAAAAGGAACTGGGATTCCAACGACCAAAGCAGGGCGGCAAAGAAAACTTGGCAAGCTCCTTGGTATGAAGTAAGGTTAGCCCTCGCCGCCTCTGCAACAACGGCGAGGGCTTTTTGCAGCCAGCGGGGACCGGTCGCCGCTGCTTGTCTTTACCGTAGCCTACTTTGGCTTGGTAATTCAATGCCGAAGCCTTGCAATAAGGCAGCGTTCGACATGGCTCGACAAGACCTCATCTTGCGACTTTGCGGCGCAAAAATCGGAAAAAATTAAGGTGGCGTAAATGAACATTCAAGAAGTGTGTAGAATCCGTAAAGAAGAATTGAAACTGACCTATCAAGACATTTCCGACGTTTCCGGCGTTCCGCTGTCTACCGTGCAGAACTTCTTTTCCAAGTTTTCTAAATCTCCGTCGATCTACACCGTCGCGCCGATCTGCAAAGCGCTTGGAATATCGCTTGATGAAGCGTTCGGGATTTCCGAACACTTGACGCCGACCGAGAAAACCTTGCAAGCGCGGAATGATGAGCTGGAACGCCATGTTGACGCAAAGGCCGATACCATTGAGATCATGCGGCGCGGTGTGCGTATCCGCAATGGCGTGATTGCTATATTGTTCCTCATCACCGTTTTTCTCGCTGCGTGGTGCGTGTACATCGATTTCCATTGCATAGATTACGGATTTTGGAGGGGGGTTCGATGAGAGCGGCATTGTATATCCGCGTCTCGAGCGAAGAACAGGCGCGGCATGGCCTGTCCCTGCAAGAGCAGCGGGACGCGCTAATGAGATATGCCAAAGCAAATAAAATGTTGGTGGTTGGCATATATGAGGACGCGGGTATATCCGCGCGAAAGCCGTATAAACAGCGTCCTGCGCTTCTGCGGCTGCTGGATGATTGCAAAGCGGGAAAGGTAGACACGATCCTATTTATCAAGCTTGACCGATGGTTTCGTAATGTCGCAGGATACTACGATGTGCAAACGCTGCTGGACAAATACGGCGTGACATGGCAAGCAACGGAAGAGGAATACGAGACGCGTACCGCGTCGGGGCGCTTGAAGGTCAATATCATGCTGTCTGTCGCGCAGGACGAGGCCGACCGCACAAGCGAGCGAATCAAATTTATCAACGACGGCAAACGTGCAAAGGGTCAACCAGCAGGGTCGAAAGCCCCTTTAGGGTATATTGTCAAGGACAGGCAATACCAGATTGATAACGGCACGGTAGATGCCGCACGAGATATGTTTGCGGCGTATATCAAACTGCAAAGCGTGCTTGGCGTAAAGAAGTATATGCTTGAGACGTGGGGCATTGACAGGGCGTATACCAAATATGTAAACTATTTCCGGAACCGGCTTTATATCGGCGAGGTGTACGGCATCGAGAACTCCTGTCCCGCCCTAATAAGCAAGCAGGATTTTGACATTGTAAATGACATTTTGCGTCAGCGGTCGCAGCGCTGCGCGGGAGTTGAGACAGATCGCGTTTATCTTTTCTCCGGCTTGTTGCATTGCAAAGAGTGTGGGAAAACGATGCAGTCGGAAACGGCAAAGCAGATTTATACTTACTACCGATGCCGGACGCGAATGCTTGACAATTCCGCGTGCCAGCACAAAAAGAGGATCCGCGAAGACGCGCTGGAAGATTATTTATTGCATGAGCTTGAGGGGATTGCCGAGCGAAACAACCGCTATTATAAAAAGGCAGAAAAAAAGCCCACGCAAAGCGCGGACGCGATACGCAAGAAAATGAGCAAACTGAAAACTCTTTACCTGAATGATTTGATCGAGTTGGACGAATACAAGCGGGAGTACGCGAGCTTGAAGAAAACACTTGAAACGGTAGAGGAAAAGCCGAAGACAAACCTTGACGCGCTCCGAAATGGGCTTGCTGAATATGACACTTACTCCCGGGAAGAAAAAAAGGAATTTTGGACGCGCTTTATCCGGAGAATTGACGCAGATGACGACGGCGCGTTTTTTGTAACGCCCCGTTAGGCATATTTGACCTTGGTATTCCCAAAGGTAAATTATGCCCAAAAGAATCCCCCCGTCGTAAGACGGGGGGGTGTTCTCATTTTTCGAGCTTCCGCATCACGCTGTTGTACACGCGCTCGTTTACGATTTTCAAGCTGTCCATCAGCTCGTCCATGATCTCCCACGCCTTGTCCGGTGAAACATCTGCCACTGCGCGCAAAAAATCGCTGTCGCCGTATGTTTCGACGCTAACCGGCGCGGGCGCCGCGGAGTATGCCATTGGCAAAGCCTTCTCTCTGCTGCCGCTTTGCTGGTCACGGATGGCATACAACACGGCAAGGCGCTCATAGTTTGTCCAGCTTGATTCCTCCGTTTCAAGGCGAGCTATCCAGCGCTTGACCTCATTCTCGTCGACCATAGGGGACGCACCCCCTTTATTCCTCCATCAGGCTTGCGGCGCGACGCAGCGCTTCCTTTACGCGGTCGTCGTCCGTCTCGCGCATCATGTCGTTGATCTGCTCGCGCAGGTGCTCCATGCTGTCGGCGCGGCTATAGTGCCCGCGGACATAATGCGTGCCGCGGCGAGCATAGGAGCTGCCCCTGCCGTAAGTGCCGCGCATATCGGCCTGCCAGTCGCCGCCGCGAGAATAATCACCGTCGCTGGAATAGTCTCCGTCGCGAGAATAACCGTCGTCTTCCATCATCTCGATCTTGTCGATGTTCTTGATGGTGTCGGTCAGCTTGTGCGCGATTTCGAGATCGCCCGCGCCAAGCTCGCCCTTGCGGCTGATCTCGTCCAGCTCCTTGCAGAGCATATCGCGCAGATCATACATTGCTTTCTTACTCATGTTCATTCTCCTTTCACGCGATTCTCTCAACCGTCAGGTTCGAGTTGGCGAAGTTGACGGCCTGAGCGCTGGTGTTTTCCATTGCGACCGTCAGGCAGCAGCCTTTCGGGACGCAGACCTGCGCGGAAACATAAATGTTAAAGTAGTTCTCTACCGCCGCAGGCGTAACAGTCGCCGTTGCGCTGGTCAACGGCTCTCCGTTGATGGCAAGCGCCGCCGTGATGGCCTCGACCGTGCCTCCGGTGGGAATAGCGATGTTGCCGCCAAAGGAGACCCTAAACAGGGCGCGGTTTTGATTGGTGAGGCCGCGCAGCGTGACAATGCCTGCGCCCTGACGATGCACGATACAGGGCTTGCTGTTGACTGCCGTTTCGGTCAGGGGAACGTTCTGGCCTGCGGCTACGCTCACAATATTCGCATTTGTGTACTCTGCCAAAATAATCAGTCCTTTCTAAAGGGGTCGATTTCGACCCGGTTAAAATACAGCGGCGAGGCAATAGCCCCGCCGCGTTGTTGTCAGTATCGGCACGGGGCCGAACATTTTGTTGACGTCAACAAAACATCGCCAACAAAAAGCTATGCTATGCAGTTGTCAGCAGCCGCAGCCCTGATTGCAGCCGCAGCCGCCGTAACCGCTACCCGCCCACGGGTTACAGGTAATGTAGGCAGGCGAAGGGCACGGACGCAGCTGCGAGATCAGATAGTTGTTCTGCGCGGCCTGAGATGCCGCCAGTTTCAGATTCTGATTCTCGGTCTGGAGGTCGGACAGCTTGCTCTGCGTCAGGAAGTCGAGGATGGCGCGGCTGTTCTGGTTGTTCGCGTCAATGATGTCGCGTGTGGCGTTCTGCACGGTGTTGCGCGTGTCGCACGCCTGCGTCGCCATGTCGTAGCGCACCTGGGCGATAGCCGCTCGGTTTTCGCAGCCATTATGTTATCGTAAAAGCTCTTTATCCTTTACTTCTCACGGTTTCCTCGTGAGTTCAGACTATATCTTCACCCTCCGTTACGGTAGGGGTCGGGCACTCGTGTCAGGATTATTGGTTTCCGTCCTCACCTGTTAGTCGTTGAACCTTCCGGGATACTTTTATCGGAATTCTCCCGGCTTGGCTGCTGATTGTCATATTTGCAAATGTACTTTGTGTTTTTTCTTGTCCCGTTCAAATATGGTGTAAGATACCCAGGCTTAAAACCAAGTGCTTTTTCTGCCGCTGCTTTTGATTCGTACCAAATTCCATTTACGATGATCGGCTTTTTGTTTTTCCATCCAGAGTTATGCTTTTCAAATGTCAGCTCTCTTGTCTCATCTTCGTACCGGCATTGAATGCCATCTGGGGCAAATCCCTTTTGCGCCCAATGAAACACAGATGAATTTGAAACATTAAGCATTCGTGCTACATCTATTGCACTCTCGTATCGTTTTCCATCATAAATGATTGCACGGCATCCGCCTCTGTTATATCTCCCCATAGACGGTTGAATTTGTGGTTCGTCTTTGTATCGGCAAAGTTCTCCGTGGGAGTTTATCCCCTTTTGACACCAGCGTTTGATGGTATCGTGCGGAACATCGTATCGCTCCATAGCAGATTTTACAGAAGCGTACTCTTCACCGCCGATAACAACTGGGCGAGACTTAGCCCTTGCCACAGCTTTAGAAACCTTTTTGTCTTTCATCGGATTTTGCGTTTTCATTCTTTGGCGTTGTGTTTCAGACTTCATGACATTTTTGGTGGAATACTCATTCCGTCTTTCTTTGTTCCACCATGAAGTCGTGCCGCCTGCTCCGCCTTCGTAAATATTGCAAACGCACTGGCCGATTGCTTTTAATTCTGCAATTCGTTCATGTTCGTAAGAAAAAGCATCTTTCTCTTTCTCAAATTCTTTTATAATTCTGCTGTCACACTCTTGCCTTTTTATAAAATCATTGAAAAATTTATTATGCTTTCTTACCTTAAACCTTCTGCCAGTTCCTTTCCCAACATAAAAGATTTCATCGGTTTCAATAACAAACCACTCATAAACATAGTACATATAATTTACCTCCGCAATTTCTATAATGATTATACATTATATTTGTGCGAAAGTAAATTGCAAACTTAGATTTTCCAGCAATTCACCCGATTGCCAGCGCGGATTACGCCGCGCAAGTGCCTACTGCTTTATAACTATCAAAGGACAGCAAGGACTTTAAGCCGTCTTTGACCTTTGTAAAGAGTTTCTTTAAGCACTCCTGGTTCTGCATCTGCATGGCGTTGAGCTGCTGCATCAGCGCCGCCTGCTGGTTGTTGCGGGAAAGCTCGGCCTGTGCAAAGCCGTTTGCCATCGCCATGTTGGTGCCGTTGACAAGCTGCGCCTGCTGGTAAAATCCGTCGCAAAGGCCCTGATTTACACTGTCGATCTTGCGCTCGACATTGGCAAAATCAGAGGTCAGCACATAGCCGTCGACCACGCCGCCGCTGTTGCCGTTGTTCCCCCAGCCGCCATTTCCCCAACCGAGAAATGCGAAAAGGAACAAGATAATAATAAACCAGCTGCCTTCACCTCCCCAGCCGAAGCCGCCGCTATTGCCGCCGTTTGCGGGAGCGACAGGCATCGTCATCATGGGAGTACCATCGGAAAGAGACATATAAATCTCTCCTTTCTGAAAATTATTTTATTATACAAATCTGCGCAGATATTGTATTTTGCAAATAGTTGTGATACAATTGAAATAAACAAATCCACCATGTGAAGGAGGGGCGTTTGTATGTGGCTACCTATATATGGATATGAGGGGATTTATGAAATAAGCGATTTTGGAGAAGTAAAAAGCCTAAACTACAACCATACCGGAAAAGAAAAGATTTTGGCAAAGAAGCGCCATCGATCAGGATATGACACCGTTGTGCTCTGCAAAAACGCAGAAAAGAAAAATAAGTCTATACATATTCTTGTCGCACAAGCGTTTGTAGATAACCCGCAACGAAAACCGCAAGTAAACCACAAAGATGGAAACAAGCACAACAATTGTGCAGAAAATCTTGAATGGGTTACTGCGTCGGAAAACATCAAGCACAGTTTTGATGTTCTCGGGAAGCAGCCAATTAACAAGGGTAGACTTGGGAAATCCCATTATGCTGCAAAACCAATATATCAATATTCCTTGGATGGAACTCTCGTTAAGGCATGGGATTGCGTTTCGGACGCTGCCCGCGAAATTGGTTGTAAGCCTTGCCAAATCCTAAATAATGTAAAAGGCAGGAATAGAACTTGTCATGGCTATATGTGGAGGTACGAAAAGTACAACAGCATAGGCACCGAGCCGGTAACCAGTCGGAAAACGCACAAAAAAACAGGCTTATAGCAATTGACTACCCCAAAAGCTGCTTGAACTGCTTTGCCATCTGCTGAAGCTGGTTTAACTGCGCCTGCGAGAGTTTGCCGCTCTGCAAGAGCTTTTCGACCTCCGCTTTGGGGTCGCCCTTGAAATTCGCTTTGAACTGGTTGAACTGCTGCATCATGCGCTGGAACTGGCCTACCGGTCCGGGCATCTGTTCGCCGCCGAGAGCACCGAAAAACGGATTATTCATCGTCTTCGTCCTCCTCGACCTTGCGCTTCTTCTTGCCCTTTAATTCGCCCACAAGCGCCGCCAGACGGTCGAACTCCTCGCGGGTGACAAATTCCACGCCCTTTCCCTGCGGCGCTGTACGGGGCGTTTCTGCGCGCTCTACGAGGTCATAAATCTTGAGTGTCGGCTTGCCGCTCGCGTCGGACTGCTTGAGGTACACAGTCGGGGCGGTGGAATCCCACAACGCAACAGCGGAGTTGGGCGCGATCAGGTAGCCTCTTGCCTCCTGCTCGCTGCTGACCCATTGCACGCCGCCGGTCGCGACAGGATTCTGCGGCACGGGAGGCGGAGCGGGCTGCATCATCTGCTGCTGCCGCATCTGCATGAGGTTGTCCGGCATCGGCTGTGGATAATAAGGGTTTTGATAGTACGGATTAAAAGCCATGTCATTCAGTCTCCTTTACCCAAAAATAGAGCACAGTCTCATTGCTGCTGTCCCATGAATCAAAGATCGTCCCGTCCTGCACGCACACCACATGGCCGGACAGGGCTAAAATGTATGTGCCTGCCGGATGCTCGTCCGCAAACTGCCCGACGGTGTAACACAGAGGGCAGGTGTCCGGCACGATGTAGCGCCGATAGCCGAGGGAGTGCAGATACGCGCCCCAGGTCGCGTTGGCCGACGGCATGTCTCCGTCTAAGTAGCCTTGTATGGCGAGCGCGAGATACGTTTCGCCCCAGTCTTTTCCGGTCGCTTTGGAAATCGCCCGAACGGTGCAGTCGCCCACGTTCTTGCCATAAGGCGACGGGTTATAATATTTATACATGGAGCAGCTCCGCGAAGAAGACGTAGGTGCGCAGCTCGTCCGGCTCGGGGAACAGCACTAAAATATCCCTCGCCATCTGCTCGGTAAAGCCCAATGCCAAAAGTCGTTCGTACATACAGCGCACCTCCTTTTCTGCCTCTATGGTACAAGAAAACCCCTTTCCCAAAGTGCCGGGAAAGGGGATGAAAAGTGTACGGCGAAATTCGTCGAACGATTGCGCTTGCAAATTCTGACGGAATATGCTAATTTTTTGTCACGACGTGCTCCATGCGTCATTCATACCCTTCCCATAAAGGAAAAGAGCCTCACCGTTTGGTGAAGCTCTTTTCCTATTCAAAGACTTCCGATGCGATTTTGCGGTACGCCTTTCGGCGATACTTTTTGACCGTATCCGGCGACAGATTCATTTCAAATGCCACCTGTACGCAGGAGCGGCCCCGCACGTCGCACTCGACGAGGCACGCCATTTCGTCGGGTGGAAGCTCAAAAGACCGAATGTATGCCACGGCCCGCCGCGGGGCCATAGAGGATAATTTTGCCCGGATCGCTCGGTGCTGCTTGTCCATGCTGTGCGCCGGGGCTTGCAGAGCGCTCACGCGAGGGGAGGCATGCCTCCCGCCCGTTTTCCTTTCGTTAATTTAGAATTTTTCCGAGGTATGCGTAAACATATTCTCCCCATGCCTTCTGCGTCGCGGAGCCGAATGAACCGTCCACGTCCAGCTCGTACCCGCAGACATTGAGAAATTCCTGCAATTTCTTGACTTCCGCGCCCTTGTCGCCGCGTGTGAGCACGGTCTTGTCCGCGGGGTATTTCGGCACGCCGAAGCCCCGGATATAGCGTCCGTTGACGGGGATGACGCGGTACGCGCACTCGTGGGTTTTGCCCTTGTTCCCCTCGAACACCGTGAAGCCCTGCCCGTCGCAGGCGGTCACGATGCCTGTGTGGTTCGGCGCGCTGGTGCAGTCCGTGAGGGCGTAGTCCTTGCGGTCGTTCCAGCAGTAAAATACCTGCTCGCCGATTTGGGGGATGTGCGCGTCGTCCTCAATCCATTGGCCGCGCGATTGATACCAGCGCATCTGCTCGCCGCAGCTGCACTCGATGGGAATGACCTCTGTCAGACCGCAGAGGATCGCCGCCGCGGACACCATCGCCGCGCAGTAGTCGTCGGTGTAGGTCAGCTTGTGGCCGCGCGGGTGCGGGAGGTAGCTGTTGTAGGCATCCACGATGCGCTTATGCACCGCGTCGCCGCGCACCGCGCCCTCCCACGCGGTCAGCGTGTCAAGAAACCTCTTCATTTTTCTTCTTTTCGGTCTGGGTGCCAAAGTAGAAGGCGATGATGGTCGTGAAGATGGTCAAAAACTCCGTCCCGCTGATGGTGCCGCGCAGGGCGAGCACCGAGAAGACTGCCGTCAGCACGATGGTCACAATGCTCTTGACTGTGAGCAGATTGGCAAGTCGATTTTGCATTTTTGCCTCCTTTACAAAAACCGCACGGCATAGAACTGCCGCTGGTTGGTGTTGATCTTGTTACACGCGCCGTTGATGGCGGCGACGTGCCCGCCGTCGAGCATGACGGCGTAATCCAGCTTGAGCTTGTCCCGGCACAGCGCGTTGACCTGCTGCGCGGTCATGCTGCGGCAGTAGGCGCCGTAGATCATCCCGCCCTTGTAGCCAAAGACGGTGTGGTTGGTCTTGCGCAGCACGTCGCTGTACGCCCCTGTGAAGCCCTCTGCGGCAGGGTTATAATTGCCGAGCAATCCCATACCCCCGACCGCCCACACGACGTCGCCCAGCGCCGCCGCCGAGGAGACGCGGGCAATGCGCACCGCGCCGTCCGTGGTTTTGTAGAGCACGCTCTCGGGGCGGGGATAGTGGCAGCTCATGCCGCGCACGACCTTGCCGCCGCGCACGAGGATGCTGCACGGCGCGCCCTGCCAGCTAAAGCTCCCCGAGATCGCGTTCTTCGGCAGCGGACCGCTCATGTTGACCGGCTCGATGTCCCGCGCGATGAGCGTCGGCTGGCCGTATAGCTCAACGTTGAGGGGCCAGCAGTCCGCGCCGAGCTTGGCGGCGATGTCGCTCAAGGTTTGGTTGCCGATCCAGCCGTTGTCCAGCGCCCCCACAGAGCGCTGGATGGCGCGGATCATGCGAATCTCCTCCGAGGTGGAGCCCTTGATGTCCCTCACGATATCACCTCCCACTCGTCGATCTCGCTTTTGATGCGGTCGATAAAGCTGTTGCCGCCGAGGGCCTTGTACCCGCGGTAGAGATAGAGAAAATCCTCCAGCTCGTACTGCCGGATGGTGCGACCCTCCCTGTGGCGGTAGTAGGTGTGCAGCATGTCGTGCCGGAGCTGGCACTTGAGCGCATCGGTCAGCTTGTCCAGCCCCAGCAGCTTGCTGCGGATGGGCTTGATAAGCATGGCGACCGCCGCGAGGATGACCGTTACCTCCGAGCACAGCGCCGCCAATTTCGATAAACTTTCCATAGGCGTTGTCTCTCTTTCCGGCGGCGCGAAAAAAGCCGCCTTGTCGTGCTTGACAAAGCGGCTTTAGGTGTGCTATATTTAGGCCAGTAAGAACGGCTGCCATTGCTGGTGGCGGTCGTCCCTCAGTGAGTTTATAGCTCGAAGGAAACGCCGCTTACCGCTATGGTGGGCGGTTATTTCTTATGTCTTGTGACCGTGAAGATCAGAGACGCAAGACCGATGAGCACAAGCGAATATGTGAACATATCAGCGTATGTAACCATCGCGCACCTCCTTTGCAGGAAGTGGACAACCTCGCCGTTCTTACCGGCAGGCGAATTATAGCACAGTCTGCCGCGCTTTGTCAATTTGCCGCCCACCCGGGCGGCTTTTTTACTTGTTCAGCTCCGCGAGCTTTGCCGCGACGTCCTCGGGGATGGCGCAGGTCGTCATCTTAACGCAGTAGCCGTCCTCATCGTAGGTGAGCTTGTACTGCGGCAGGACGTAGATCTCCGTGCCGGCGCGGGAAAGGTCGCGCGCCATAACGGGCTGCACGATGCTGTTCTTGACACCCGAGTTTTCGCTCAGGCCCGCAGGGGTGTCGGTGACCTTGATGAGCTTGCCGTCGGATGCGATTCTCTTGTAGGTAGCCATAGTTTTGTTCTCCTTTTCTTTGTTCAAAATTTATTTATCATCGGCGTAGCTTTCGCCGGTGATCTCCTCATAGTCCTGCGCGCTGAGAATGCCTTTTTTCACGGCGCTGCGCACCATGCCGGCGGTCCAAAGACCTTGCGCGTACCATCTTGCGATTTTCTCTCTCATCTCAGCCCCCTAAAAGCGTGTCGGTCATCATGGCCGTGTAGGTGGTCTGCGCCTCGATGCGGTCGAGTTGAGTCGGGGCAGGCTCGGGCTTTCCGTCGTCCTCGATGGTGTATTCGCCATTGTAAGCTTCGCTTTTGGCGATTTTCTCATTGGCTTTGCTCCATCCAAGGGACACTTCAGAGAACACCTGCTCAATATTCTGCTGTTCTTCCGTGCCGTGGTTGACCTCCGTGCAGAGTTGGTACTTGATGATTTTCATGGCGTTCCCTCCTTAGTCTGTGGTTTTGATGTAACGCATGGTTGCCACGGTATTGTTCGCCGATAGATCGCTGACGCCAGATACAGAGGCAAGTGTAATTGCGGTGTTGTCCACTCCAATAGTATAATAACCAACATACGGGACTGTATTGCTATTGCTCATCTGTGCCGTTACAGTAACTGGGGTGCAGTTGCTTATGCCATGAGCAACCAGCTTCGATGTGCCAGGAGCTGGGAACTTACCGCAGTCCACCACCTTGACATACACCGGCTTGCCAAGATACCGCTCGGTGGTGCGATACTCGACGCCGAGGACGAGTGGCGGGTTGACAAATTCCCAAGGAAGCCACCCTTCATCAGTTGTTTTTTCGCGCTCTATACGACAATTGTGTCCTACTCCGTTGACAGGATAATTGGGGAAAAAAATTTGTCTTGCAGATAGTGTATTGATAAAACTCCCTTGCAGATGAAGCAATAATCCAGACGTACCGCTGTTGTTGCCATCAGTATAGAGAGGCTTCTCTGCATCAGAGAACCAGTACAGACCTGAGCGAGATAGGCTGTTTACCGTATCGCCTGTCACGGTCGTGTAGGCATACGGATAACCGTTCGCCCCCAGCCCAAGCCCATCCGGTGCGGCTGCGATGTTGCCCCTTGCCTGCTGCTTCTGCGCGTCGGTGAGGCTCTGGGCCGCGTCGTAGCGCACGGTGCCCGCGCCCGCGCCGCCGAGCAGCGCGTCGATCTCCTCGCCGGAATATTGGGAAACATAATAATCGTCTGGCATAGAAAGCCCTCCTTATACGATGAGCCTGCGCCCGAGGCGGTCGAGCAGCGGCTTTTGGGTGTTGTCGCGCAGCCAGCCCGCGCTGAGCGGCTTGAGCTTGCGGTAGTAGATGATAATACAGCCGTCGCCTGCCTCGCCGCCGTCGGAGCCGCGACCGCCCGGGGCGGGTTCGGTGTCCCTCGCGGTCAGAGACGCCTGCGAGACCGATATATTTTCAGACGATGTCTGGCGTGCGTACGCTGTGCCGTTGGAGCCTGCGCCGCCGCCGCCGTGGCCGCTTGTGCCGCCGCAGCCGTAACGGCTCTCCTTGGCGGGCGGCTTTGCGTCTGCGCCCGCGCCGCCGCGCGCCGCCGTGACCGTCGCGAATGCGCTCGAGGAGCCGATATAAGCATCGCCGCTGCCGTTTGCAAGGCCGTCATTTCCGTTGGAGCCTGCCGCCGCGCCGCCGCCGAAGCCGCCGAGCCATCTGTAGCCGACATGACCGTAGGGCGCGATTTTGTAGTCGCCCCGCCCATCTTCTCCTTCGACCTCATCCTTGTTTTTGCCCGCGGAGTAAGTCACGCCGTCGACGGTGATCGAGGGGCTTGGCTGGTAGGTATACTTTCCATCGCTCCATGTGTAGCCGTTGCCCGGGCTGCCCGCGATGCCGCTTTTGCCTTTGGCGGCAAAAACCTCGCCCGTGATCGCGTCGGTGTAGCCCGCCTCGCTCGACGAGCCCGTGTCGCTCGTTGCGCCGCCCATTGTGGTCGCGGTACCGGGCGTGCCCGCGTCGTTGCCCTGCGAAAAGGCGCCGCCGTAGCCGCCTCTTCCACAGGCATAGGAGACCTTTGCGCCGGGTACGGCGTCGGTAACGGTTTCAACCAGCACCTTGCCGCCATCGCCCGCGTCTCCCGGCTCGCCGCCCTTGCCGCCCTCCAGCGAGACGCCGCGGTTAAAGCCGACGTAGCGTCTGAGAGCGTCAGATTTCTCGGTCCATGATTTCGGCGTGCGCACGGCGGGGCTTTCGCCCCGATAGCCGCTGCTGCCGCCGCGGCCCCCGCCGATGAGCACGCGAGTGTAGGTCGTCACGCCCTCCGGGACCGTCCACTCGCCGGAGCCGGTGAGCAGTACGCGCTCGTCGTAGTATTCCGTGGTTTCCGGCTGCGGGGGCAGAAAGCCGACGAGCGCCGCCATTTCGCTCTTGAGTGTGCCGCTCATGGTCGTGTCAAGGCTCACGATGCACGCAGAGACCATCTTTTTATCGTAGGGGTGATAGACGCTGACCACATGTCCGGGCTTCTCCTGCCCGCTTACAATGCCGTTGGTGATGGTCTCTCGGCACTTATAATAGTCTGCCAGCCTTTTGGCGACAGCGGAGGAATTGACAAGGGAGACGAGCGTGGCGTCCGTGACGGACTTGACGTTTTCCGCCGCGTTTTCTGTGACGGTTTGCGTCACAAGGCGCGTGTTGTGGATGTACGTCTTTCCCTTGAGCGAGCCGGAGCCGGAGGAGATTTTGGCGTAGTTCGCTCCACTCTCTAAAATGGTGAAGCCTGTCGCTGTGAGTGAGTGCATCGGCTCGGAGAAGGTGATGATATCGCCCTGCTGAGATGTGCCGGAAAACAGCTCCTTTTCGTCGGTTCCCGCGATGTACTGATGCTCCGTGACGGTGACGGCGGAGATGGGCGAATCATACTTGACCGTGCCGCCGGAATACGAGCGGTCGACCGATATTGTAGATGCCGCACCGTCCCACAACGGTTCGATTCGAAGCACACCGTTTAAGTCTGTGCGAAGATACGCGCAGATGGCAAATAAGACTTGCACAAGATTGTCTCGCGCCGACCGGTCTTTGCCGTTTGCGTAAGGGAGCCAACCGTACAGTTTGGTGCCCGCATACACAGTTTTTACGAGAATCGGAATGCTCCCGCAGATTTCTTTTGCTACTTCCTCAACGGTCTGTCCTGTGTAAATGCTTCCGGGATGTGGCATTTTCGATAACGCACCCATCGGAGATTGACCGGTAAGTGAATACGTATTGGGGCCAATGCGCGAGATGCCTCGTTTGACGAATCGCGCCTTGATTGCATTATCTCGATAAATAACAATTGGGGTGTTGTCCGGCAGCGCAGCAAGTAGCTTGCCTGCCGTTTTTGTGTAAATTTCCGCACTAACTGTATCGAACGATAGATTGCTCTCGTCTAACGCCATTTCTTGAAAAGCGGAGCAGTAATCCAAGCGCATGTCGTCTTTTGATGCGTCGCGGTCGAATTGGTAAGAGCCAATTAAAATATAATCCATAGCCCCCCCTTACGGTGTAATCTGTGGCGCGATGGGTATAAAGTGGATTTCAATCTCGCCCCAGTAATTCACGCCGTTTTCGACCTTTTCAATGTCGTGCGAAGCGCTCGTATAATACGCCCGATAGGAAATTGTCGTGTTCCCATCCGCCGCTTCAAGTAGCACGGAGTCATCCACCGAATGCGCCTTCAGGTAATTCCAGAATGCATCATAGCTCTGGTAATCATCGCCTCGGCGAAACACCGTAATTTTGTGTCCAATGTACGTTCCGAGCACATCGCGGATCATTCGCCCGGTGTCTTTAGAACGTCCGGCATTCTCTCCGTCCAAAACATTGAAGTTCTCGTTGTATTTGGATATTGCTACGTTGACATCAAACGATGTCCCATTGAGCTTAATGTAATTCATATCTTCCGCCTTTAAGTCAGTTGGATACCGACACGCTGCGCCTGGTCTTGGTTGAGCCTGAAAATGATACGCCCCAGTTCCTGTTCGCCGATCTTGAGGATCGCCGTCTGGTTTCCGCCGCCATACTGCGCCATGCCGCGGGCCACCGCCGCCTCGATAGCAGCAGCGGGAGCCTCGATGTTGTTGCCCTGCTTTTGGTCGCCGAGCACCGCAAGAAATTCCCTGTTCGGGGGAATGACCGCGCCGGTCGCCAAGCGGGGGATCGAAGCGGAATTGATGGCCGGCATTGCAGCCCGCGCAGCGGGATTTTTGTTGGAAATTGACTTTGTCGATCCGAAATTACTGGCCTTTAGCGCAACTCCGCCGCCAAGCAAAGCCGCACCGGCAAGCAGCATCGGAACATTTAGTGTCATTGCGCCGATAGCGACCAGCGCAATTCCCAACAGAAGCATCGCCGTAGAAACCCATCCGGCGACTTCGTTCAAGTGCAGTGTTTCCACCCAGCTTTGGAACGGTTTTGTAGTCGTGCCTACCGCAATGCCGCCAGCAAGAAGGGCAATACCCGCTAATAGCATAACAACATTCATTGTCATTGCGCCAAATGCAATTAAAGCCATTCCCGCAAGCATAAGAGAAATTGAAACCCAACCCGCCACTTTATTCAGGCCAAGCGTCTCTATCCAGCTTTTCAAATGCCCGTCCGTCAAAGACGCAGCAATTCCAAAACCGAGGATCCCAGCGCCAATCAACAGTAACGGCAAATTTGCCGTTGCGGCAGCAAAAGCAACTATAGCAATGCCGGTTAAAAGCAGGGCAACAGATACCCATTGCACAACCGATGTAAGCTTTAACTTTTCCCACCAAGCCATTAAATTTTGTTCGCCAATTGCCTGCACAGTTGCGGCAACACCAATTAAAACAGCACCGGCTATTACAAGAGGGAGGTTTCCAAGGGCCGCACCAAGTGCGATCATGGCAATTCCGGCAAGAGCAATGCCGGTTGTTACATAGCCGAAAACGGAGTCCAGCCCAAGAGATTTTGCCCAATCGGCAAATGTACCACTTTTTATGCCGACAAATACGCCCGCCGCAATCAGTCCAAGCCCGGAAAAAACCATCAAAATGTTATGTGTTGCGGCACCAATGGCAATTAACGCAAATCCGGCAATAAGGAGCGCCGCAGTCACGAACGATGCCGCTCGATTAAGGCCGAGTGTGTCCGCCCAATCTTTCAGCATTCCGCTGTTATTTGCGTACAATACCGCGACTCCAATCAGCAAAAGTCCGGCAATAACAAGAAGTATATTTCCGGTTGCTGCGCCGATTGCAACCATAGCAATGCCACCTAATATTACGGCAATCACGATAAACTCCCTGACGCTATCAAGCCCGAGTGTTTTTACCCATGATTGCAGATTCCCGGTTTTTTCTGCAACGAAAAGCCCGGCGCCAATAAGGAGCAATCCCGTTATAACCATCTTGATACTTCCGACAGCTGCGCCGATGGCTATAAATGCAATTCCGGCCAAAATCAATGCATCTGCAATTTTATCCGCAGCACTTGACAGCATATTGTCAAGCCAGCTATCATCGCCGGAAAAATTAAAGTCCGGCTCTATGCCGCTTTTGTTTTCTGCTCCTAACTTGTTGATTTCATCAAACGAGGCAAGAGACTTACTTGCTTTTTTTGCCGATTTCCCTGTTTTATCAAGAGCATCTGCTTCTTTATACAGGTTTTCCGCTTCTTTCTTTGTTTGGTCGATTGTTGAACCAAACAAAATCGCTGTAACTTTTGCCATATCGGTTACAAATTGAGTTAGCAAATTAACGAACAATGTAAAAGCAGGAAGTAAAACATTTACAAATGGCTGCGCCAATGTAAGCAAAGCGCCTTTAAGCCGCGCTATTGCCTTTGTTGCCTGATCGTTGGTTTTGATTGCTTTCCCGAACCAATCACGAACGGAGCGAAGTCCTTGGGCAATTAGGCCGAACACAAACACGCGGCGGGCAAGTCCTTTTACTCGGCGTGAAAATTTGTCCATATATTCATCTGCTTTTTTGCTTGCTTTGGCAAGCGCATCAGACTTTTTCCCGGCCCCAGCAAGCTGTGCGGAAAGTTCTCCCGCCCGTTTGCTCATTCGTTCAAGGTTTCGGGTATCTTTGGCAATGGACGCATCCATAGTCGCAACCTTTTTTTGTACACCGTCCCATTCCTTTTGCAATGATGCCACTGTCCGCTCCTGCTCTTTTATAGAGCTGGATGAAAAAAACTCGTCGCCGTTTTTCATGTGAGCAAGCTTTGCCTTCGCATCATCAAGAAGTGCGCCGAGCTGCCTCGATTGCTCCACCAGCGGCATTTGCTCTTGCTTTTTGCCGCTGATTTTTTCGTTTAAGCCATCAATTTTTTTTGTAAGTCGGTTCAATTCGATTTGGGCCTGCTTGTCATCTACTTCAGCTTTGATGATGACATCGCCGTCTGCCATGAGCTCACCTACTTTTCCTTGATTTTTCATGCATTGTATGTTACGCTTGATAAAAGGAGTTGGTAACAATGGAAGATTATGTCTCCCAAATGTGTAATAATTTGTTTGATAAAAACGGAAATAAAATTGACGTCAATATCGTAGCAACCGTGTATCTTTCGGCTTTTGAAATCGCTGCATACTTTAAGAAATGCACTAATTACTCAGGTGCCGACATCAAACTCGTTTCAAAATACATTGATAAATTGCCCGGATATGACTATTCAAGAAAAGAAATCTCATACTACAAACGGAAAATCGAAAGCTGCGATTGGGATTTTTCGACACCAACAAAGAAAAAGGTATCTTCAAAGTCATCAAAGGAAAAAATAACTCTTTTGCCGGGTGAAAAAATTCTCGACACGCTTAAATTTTCTTGTGTTCCACTTATTTCCTGGTTCATTTTATTTTTGCTTTCTTTATACATAGCTTTCTTTGCAAAGATAGAGTACGCACTGGTTTTTGTTACATGGTTTTTCGCGGTTCCAATCTTATACGAAATTTGCAGGCTGACGATGAACCATGTTATTTTGACAAACAAACGCATTGTTATTCGCGTTTGCGTACCAAAAAAATCCGCAGACGATGTGCCAATCAACAAGATAAACGGAGTATCCGTAAAATCATCGTTGAAAGAATATAAATACGGTACATTGCAAATTGACACTTCATCAGATTGCTTTTTATTTGCAAGCGTAAAATCTCCCGGCACTTTTAGAGACTCCACAATTTCGGCTATGGAACAAAACAAATCTGAGGCCATGCGGCAACAGGCGGAAGAAATTGCAAAAGCTATGAAAAACATTTAACGCGCCCGCCGCCCTCTTCGGAGGGCGGTTTTTTCACACCCAACGACTGATGACATCCTCGTCCTGCTCCGTGTACTGCCGCTTGAAATCTACCAGCTGTCGGTTCTGCTTGTAAAATTCCTGCTCGCTTTTGTCGAGCTTTTTCCCCTTTGCCCGCTTGCTGCGGATGGAAACGACCTGCGCAAAGGTGCAGTCCCCGATCTCCTGATACGCCGCGATCCACGTCCACCAGTGCAGATAGTCCACAGACCGCACTTCTTTGCCGAGCACTCGATTGATTGGAGCCACGAGCAACGGGAAATCCTGCTGCCAATCCATCAGCTTCGGCCCGCGCTTTTCGTCTCGCGGGCCATCGCCGCAATTGATGAACAGAGCGCATTGCTTTATCGCTTCTTCGTAATCGTCCGGCGGCATCGTCTCAAAGTCCGGGTAGAAAATGTCGAGCATCGTTTCGGCCTTTTCCTGCTCGCTCAACTCCGCGTCGGAGAGCGCTTCAATAATGGTCAGGATGTCCCGAAAATCCGTTCGAACCGGGTATTCCGTGCCGTTCACCTCTACGGTGGTCGGAAGGTCGTATCTCACTTGTGATACTTCTTCGTGTACTTGCTGATGCGCGGATTGGTCGCCTTCTGCTCACGGGAGAATGCGGTATCCACCTCATCCATGATGGCGAGCATCAGGTTGGCCCAAACAGGCAGGCCGTCCGCCAGCGCGTACACGTTCATGCCTCCAAACAGAGCCGAGCAGATGTCGAAGCCAAAGACCTCGCCGATGATGTCGCGCATCTCCTCGTCCATCTTGCGGGCCGTCTCGAACACCTCGCGCTTGTTTGCGGTCTTTTCGACCTCCGCCTTGTACGCTTCCTGCTTTTTGTCGAGCGTATCAAAGGCGTTGAACAGCTTCTCCACGAAGGTGCTGTCCGTCGCGTTAAAGGCCAGCTCACAGGTCTTGCCATCCGTCGTTTCAAGCGTCTTTCGGACTACACCGGAATTGATGGAAATAATTTCGCTCATAATATCCTCCAAATTGGGGCGGGTCTATGCCCGCCCCTTTGTCTTTAGGTATCTGCCGTAAAGGTCACGCCGCTGGCGCTCTTGGTAATCATGCCAAGCGTCCGGTTGCCGCCGTAAGTGATCTCGCTCGCAATGTTGAGCGTGCCGCCGCCGTCGCCGCCGATGGACGTGACCGCAATTGCGCAGGAATCATAGCGCTCGGCAAACTTCGCGTCGCCGCTCGTGGCGTAGAAGTGGCCAATCATCATGTCCTGATTGGCAAGCGCCTGCGCGTCGTGATCTTTGACCGCAAGATTCCACATCTTGACCGCCGCCGCGTCACCCGCATCCAAAGGAATCGGGTCAAACGTCTGCGTGATAACGGGCTTTTTCATGGTGGTAAAGGTGTTGCCGAGAATGTCCTGCTTGCTCTCCTGCCCCCAGTCCATTTCCTCGGTGGAATCTTCCACGCGCTTACCGATGGCGCTCCAAACGGGAGCCGATGACGTGCCGGTATTCAGATACGCAATCAAAAGCTCGCGGTCAATGGTCTGGCCTTCGGAGGTCGCAAAAGTTAAATCTGCCATTATACATTCACCTCGTATGTTAGTTTAAGAGGAACCATATAGTCCTCGTATTTGTCGCTGGTTGCGCCGAGATACGACGCAAAAGCCGCTGTCTCTACGCGCAGGGCGCGTCTCCCCTCTCCAATGTCCGGGCGCTGTGTGTTGGCCCAGTCCGCAAATTTGTTTAAAGCCTCGACTGCCTTTAAGCGCGTGTCATCGCTTGTCCCCGGAGGCGCGATCTGGTAGTGGATTTCAAACGAATACTCCGCCTGATACCCGCCGCAGATATACTTCTTGGTGATAACAGCGCCTTGCACGGACGAAAGCGCCATGCCTACCGTTTTCGCCGCGAAATACTCGTACTTGATCAGTTCCACGTTATCAGGGATATTGGGGCATTTGTTTGCCCAAATCAATACAAGGCGGTCGAGATCGGATTTTTCAACGCTTGACGCAAGCGTTACGGTCTTTTCTTTAGAGATCATTCTTTACCGCCTTTTCTGCTACACGTAGCCACTTTGGGAGGTTTTGAGCTTTCGACACTTCAAACCAGTGCGAAGATGTATTTGGATGCCAAAACTTCAGGTCTTTCTCAGGCACCGCCGGAACTTTTGTTACGCCTTTTCTCGCATAGGAACTTCCCGTCAGCGGATCAACGTACAGCTTGCCGTAATAGAGATACCGAGCGTATGGGCCGGGGTAGATAATCTCGTTTCCGGATACCCGCGTCCGCGTCCTCAACGATCCTGTGCGCATCGGGACAAATGGCGCGGTATCTTTTGCCACCTGTATCGCAAGCGTGTGTTCTGCGCGGCTACAAGCGCTTGCAATGGATTCTTTGACTGCATCTATGCCGGAGGTATCGATGGTAAATTTCAGCGCCATCTCATACGCCTCCGCATTCCCAATGCTGCATATCTTCGCTGCCAAAGTCCATTGCGTCTACCTTTGTCAGATTCCAGCAGTCATCCTGCGAGAGCGCCACATCTTCCTTGTCGGTGACAAACTCGCCCTTGATGAAAAACGTAACCCCACCGTTGCCGCTGACTGAAAGCGTCCACAGCCCGGTCTTATCTGTGGCACGGTAAAACTCCTGCGGCCCGACGTATTTCTTGGGCTTACCCGTCGCTCCGTCTATCGCTTCTACGGAAAACGGGATATACAGGTTGACCGCATCCGCGCCCTCTAACCCGGTCTTGCGCACATTTGCGCCCTTTGACGCTTCGCACAGCACGCCGCGCAAAATCGTGACATAGAGTTTAGTAACGTCTTTAAATGTTGCCGGATCGGTTTCCTTGACGGAGTTGTAGATCGTTACAGTGTGGGGAGCGTACATTTGCAGTCACCTCCCCGATACAAAAGTCCGGTATGCGCCAGATACTCATTGCACAGGTTTGCAAGCATTTGTTTACTGGTGCTTACCGCATCCAGCACAGACTTTGCCGCTTCGCCACCGGTCGTAAGCGTGCGGGAATAGCTGCCTACCGATTCGCTCTTGGTTTCCGGGTCGCCTGCATTGGCAAGGCTTTTTGTCGCCGCCTTCTGCGCCGCGTCCAGCAAAGCGTACTGGTCGATCAACGCACAGCAGCACATCTTCACCGCGTCCAAATCGGCGTGGCTTTCAGCTTTCCCCATTGTGTAGTAGTCGAGGAAAGAGCTGGCCCGAACAGCCAGACGCGGAAAATCTTCCTCGCTCACAGAACCCACATAGATTCCGGCGTAGTATGTATAATCAGCGTATGTCATACGGGTCAGCTCCTTTCATATCAAGAAACGGTAACGGTAGCAGTGCCGGTCTTGGTGCCGTCCTGCTTGGACTTGGCCGTGACGGTGATACTGGTCTTAGTCTCAGCGGAGTCGATGGTCAGCAAGCCGTCTTCGCTGATCTTGGACTTCGTGCCATTCTGGCTCCACTCGACCTCACCGTTGATAATGCCCTCGCCGGTAACGGCAGCAGTAAATGCCTTGCTGTCGCCCTTTGCCATAGTCGCGGTAGCGGGCGAGACGGTAACAGCGGAGATGTCGCCGCCCTTTCCGTACACGGAGAACGGGAACGGATTGGCCTTGTCCACGTTGTAGGCGTTGACGGGGTTGGCGATCTCCCAGCCCAGACGCATGACGGCGCGGAGCGCGACCATGTCGTTCTGCATCAGGTTGTAGGTAATGGCCTTGGTAGCGGGATCCTGAATCACGCCCTCGGTGAAGATCTTGAAAGTCATGTCCTGACGGATGGCGTACACCAGCTGGCTCCAGTCGCCGACGATCATCTGCGCCTGATTGGGGTCAAACGCGCCGTTCATCGGGAAGTACATATCCATGCCGTCCAGACCGTAACGGGTAGCGCCCTGCATATCGGACTTAAAGATGGGCTGGCCGGTGGTGTCCTTCAGGCCGCGCAGCTTGCCGCGCATCTGGATAGCGGACATCACGCCGTTGGGGTTGAAGCCGTCCAGCTCAACCTTGGAGATCAGGCCGTTCTCGCCCATGATGTCATCGAACACGCTGGTGCCGACGGGCACGCCGTTACCGGCAGCGATGGCAGCGGGCACAACGCCGGTGCGCCAAGTGCTGGGCTTGTTGGTGCCGAACAGGATAGCGGCGTCGATGACCTTACCGAAAGCCTCGGTCAGACGGGGCTTGACCTCGCCCCAAATGTCATAGTCCGCATCATCCAAAGCAGCCTCGGGAATGGGGACGATAACCGCGATTTCCTCGGCATACAGCTTCTTCTTGTCCCACGCCATCTTGGTGGTCTGCTTGAAGGCGTCGCCAGCGCCGTCGCCGGTCGCTTCGCCGTTGACAAAATACGCAGAGGGAAGCGCGTCGAGCACGTTAATGGTCTGCGTCTTACTGGACATATTTGCCAGTCTGCGACCCATACGAAGAACTGCAGATTCGGCGATAGCGCCCTGCATGATTTCGCGGGTTACGGGTTCCGGGATAAGGCCGGAAAGTGCGGAACGATCAATACTTGCCATGTTATAATCTCCTTTTCGTTACTTGAGTGCGCCGCGAATCAGATTGTTCATCGCGGCATTGGTATCTGTTTTCTTTTCGCCGCTGCCAACAGCAGCGGACCAGTCGATTTTTACGCCGTCTTGGAACGCGGACGGATCGGCGCTGACTTGCGCCTTGTGCCATTCGTCAAATCCATCAAGCGCACCGTCCTTGATTTCAAGGTGCTTTGCTTTCAGGTCTGCCAAATATGCCTTTTCCGCAGCTTTAGAGCTGAATTTCACGCCCTTTTCAGCAAGCGTCTTACGAATCACATCTGCGTAGTCATAATCGGCAATCTTGGACTTGTAGCCCTCGATCTCCTTTTTGAGCGCTTCCGTTTCCGCGCTGCCGTTCGCCGCAAACTGCTTGTTCTTCTCCACTTCCGCGTCCAGCTTGCTCTGGACAGTCGAAAGTGCCTTTGTGATTCGCCTGTCAAACTCCGCCTTATAGGTAGGGTCAGCCAGTATTTCATCAAAAGTCATAGTTTCGTCTGCCATTTTTACTCTCCTTTTATTTCCACAGCGTCATTCCCCGCTGCGTATTACAAAATTCGGTTGCCTTTCTGGCTTCTTCCCAATTCAATACAGCACCTTCGTTCTCTCCCACTGCTCCGGCAGCCCTGCCGCCGCGCTGAACGCCTTGTATTTGGCGTTTAACCGCCGTAGCCGTATGTTTACCGCCTGTTCTTCTTCGCGCAATCCTGCGGCCTTGTAAGCGGCTTTTTCGCGCTTTAGCTTACGCACCTCGCGTTCAACGCGCCGTTGCTCCTGCGTGGCCTCGTATGCCGTATAGGTCTTGCCCTCAAACGTACAGCCCAAACCATCGTCGATATGCTCAAGCTGTTCGTCATTGTATGTGCGCTCACTTACGCCCTCCACCCAGGGGAAACGGCGGTGGCGGCAGTTAGCTCCTTCCAGGCCATCCACAGCACCCAGACCGCAGACCTCGTAAATGTTTGGATAGATGTCGCCGCTGCGTGTGGAATACACTTTGCCTTGCCAGTCCTTGTGCGATGACCAGGGCGACCGCCCCGGCACATCACGCGCCCCGGCGTGGGCAGACACTTCATAATACGGCGTTTCTAAGTATTCCGCCGCTTGCTCCGTGTACTTACTGCACAGCTGCGATACGCCTGTCATTACGGCACGCCGGACAGCTACGTCTACATGGTCACGGTGTCCGCTCTCATAGTCCACCACGAGCAGGCCGCCACTTGCAAGCTCCCTAACGGCGTCTTTGATGGCTTGCCCATAAGAAATAGCCCCGCTTTCTACTTTCAACGTAGCAGCATCTAAAGCCCAATGGTACGCCTTGGCGGGGGGTAGCATTGTGCGGCCAGCGTTCACTAAAAAGCCCATTGAGCGCGTTATGTTGCGCAGTGTTTGCTTCGTCTGCTCGTATATCGCCCAAGTATCTTCTATGCTTACCAGCGTTTCCGGCTGTGTGATATGAGCGAGGTCTATGAGGTCGGTGTAATACTTCTGATTCCGATCTACTACATCGTCAAGAAGCTCTTGCAACTTTTTTTCGCTGATGCCCGTGGTCTTGCGGATCGCCTTTTCGATGTCCTTCAGGTCGATGCCATGTGACCGTATCGCCCGAATATCCTGTACCGTGACTTCGTTGAGCTGGTCTTTCAGCTTTAATCGGCTGCATATCTCGTCCAGCAGCGTATCTTCAAGAGCGCGGTACAGTTCGGCGAGTTCTTCGGGGAGAGCATCAAGTAAGGCTGGGCTAAAAGGGTAAGGACGCATACGCCGTCACCTCATTCGATTTCTTCTTCCGGTTCTTTTGTCATGTCCTGCATCTTGGGCAGCGCCGCCTTTGCGGTTTCCTCGTCCTCGTTCATCCACTTCATACGGAACTCCCAGTCGTTCATAATGCCCGCCTGCAAAAGTTGCATATCACGGGAAAAATCAGTCTGCTTGTCCTCAATGATGGAATCATCAAAATCAATGCTGATTTCCACATCTTCATTCAGCCCCGCACCCATCGCGGTATTGCCAAGCCGTAGAAGAATGCGGCACAGCTTAACCAACGCATCTTCAAGGATAATTTCATGCTTTTTGATGGTGCGGAACATGGTGCTGTTCTCGCTGATGACCTGCGTAGCCGTGGCAATGCTATCGCCACTAAAACGATAATAGGTCTCGCCAAACCCGCACTTGCTGGAAAGAATATTGAGCTGGTCTTGCAACCCGATATTTAACTGCTGCGTTCTTAACTGTGGGGAAATTGGTTCAACAACGTTCCCTTGCTGTGTGTCCTCTGGGAGAAGGTAAAACCTGCCATCGTTATCGTTCAGCGTCGGTTTCCCGTCCTCATACCTTGTTGCTGGCATTTTTACCATCAGCAGCAACGCGCCATTGTCAAACTCGTTGCCATAGCAGTTAAACGCCTTGTCTACGCTTTCCAGCACATCAAGAGCATTTGCATAAACAGGGACGCCGACAGGCAAGAGATAATCGAAATTGTTGGCGATGTTCGGGCGATCTATCACAAACTGTTTTTCTGCGCTCCCTGTATGGACGACACGCGGGATGTGCTCAAAGCCATCAACGGATGCAAGGCTAACTTCCGACAGCGTTTCATTCTCGTACAAATAAATGCTGTTTTCGATCGTGTATTTGCCGGTTCGCTCTTTTTTAAAGATTTGCAGGAACAAATACTGATGTCCGAACCGTGTTACAACACTATCAAATGCGCACTCTGTAATCACGCCATTTCGCCATGAAAGCGGGTAAATGTGCTCCATCGTCACATAGTCGATTGCAATGTCTTCCGCACTTCCGGGAATCGGAGCGTCGTAGTCGTTTACTTTCTGGCCAATGACGCGCGGTACATATGCAACCGTTCCGAGCGCGGACTTCATTTCCTGCATTTCGTTTGCTTTTACGGTAAAGTTGTTTTCTTCCAAAATGCGGTTAATAAATTCCTGCTCTTTTTTGCCTTCAAGCGTGATTTTAACCTTTTCGTTCATAAGCAGATTTGCCCAATCTTCGCAAACTTTCTTTCCCATTCCGAGCGAAGACCGCTTCTTTTTCACCCACTCATGACCGTTATATTCTCGGTATCTGTGAAAATTCTTTACTTTCCCAACATACCAGGACTTCCAAAGGTCAACTTGGCTGTAAAATTCTTCCGGGATCGTCGTATAACCAAGTTCTTTTAACTTTTGGATAACTGCACTACTCATGCAATAACTCCCATTCTGCGGCTGACAGGTTCTAACGCATACCTTGTCGCATCAATCAAGTGGTTGTTCGCGTCGGGGTAGCCGCTGATAATGTCGCCGTCTTTGTTTCGTTCGTATTTGTATCCAACAAATTCATCGTAAGCGTGCGGTGTGCGCCGCCTGTCAATGACGATCGTTCTGCGCTGCAAAAACTTCATGCCGTATTCCACAGAGCCGGGGCCTTTGACCGCTTCATACGCAGGAAGCCCCATCGCACGAAAGTCAGCAACGCTCTTCGGCTCGGCGCTGTCGCAAATCGCCCTAATGTTGTTATATCCGCGCTGCTTAATCATGGTCGCGCTTTGCTCGTTGGATAATTTGTTTTGATAAATCTCGTCTAACAGATATATCGTTTCTCTTGCCCGATCATAATGTAGACGTATAAAAGCAAACGGGTCTGGGAACCAGCCGAAGTCCACCCCTTGATAGATGCGGTCGAAACTTTTTACTTCTTCATCGGTGATCTCCCGCAGTTCCAGCTTGTCAAACACGTTCCCGCCCGTGCCGACCGGAATGCCGAGATACTCGTGCTGGTATGCCCGCTCGTCCGTCTCTTTGAGGTGCTCCGCTTCTGCAATAAACTGCTCTCCCAACCACTCAGGCGGTGCTTGCAGATATGTCGACTTGTGGCACAGCCGGTCGGCACGTTCTTCCAAACTGTCCTTGTTCGCCCAGTTGTCGCGCGAAATTGGCGGGTTATAGCTCTCAAAATTCCAAAACACCGAGCCGCCGCGCATGGTCGACTGCAAAATGTTTCGTATCTCCGCGCGTCCGGCAAACTGGTCTTTCTCTTCAAAGTGCGTCACGGCGATATAGCCAAACGGCACCTTGATAGACTTGATCTTCATGGGGTCGTCAGCGCCGCGAAACATGATCTTCTGCCCGGTCGGCTTATAGATCAGCTCCATCGGGGAGACCTTTGCTTCCCAATACGCCGCCATGCCCAGTTCACCGATTGCCCAGATATACTGCGCATACACGCTATCGCGGATCGTATTTGCCACCTTGCGCAGCACGAGCGCGTGCGTGCCTGGATTGTTTATTAGCAGCAGGGGGACGAGCACGGACACCGTGGACGACTTCAGCGAACCTCTCCCACCGCTGAAATCGTAGTGTGTGTGCCCATGATGGAACACATCGTGAGCCACGTCGTAAAAAGCCGAGCCGATTTTTTCTGACAAGAGAATATCAGACATCAATAACCACCTTGACGGAATCCGTGCTTATTTTTGTCTCATTCACTTCACGCCAACCGAAATTGCAGCCAAGCGAGAACTTCGCGCCGTTCGCACCGTCTTTGTCGTAGAGCCGAGATTCGGCGTATTCTTCACATCTGGACTTTGCGCGCGTAACCGTGTCCGCAAACTCCGGCCTCCCCTGATAATCAATCAGCGCCTGCCGGCCGGTAAACCCCAGCGACAGCGCCAGCCCTGTTACCGTCGGCGGCTTTTCATCTAAAATAATCGGTCTTCCGTATTTATCTGTGGCAACATCGCCGCCAATCATAAGCGGTGTTCCTTTGCAGCTCTCAAAGTAAGCGTCAATGGCCTCCTGCATTGCCTTTACGCTTTTCCATTTTCTTGGCGCTCCGCCAGCCATACGCTCACTCCCTTTCGTTTTGCTACCAGCCCCCGCCCCTTGGCCTTACATAGCAGACTTTACCCGCCCCGAAGGGCACATCTGGTACGGCATTGCAGCCCTGCCCTGCTTTAGCGCTTCAGCCATCATTCGGCGTCACTCGCTGTGGTCTCCCCTTACGGGGCGCCTATGCCGCATGTTGCCCTCAACCGCCCGCCCCGAAGGGCGGGCTATCAAGGGAGGAGGAAACAGATGAAAAAGCAGAGGCGTGAAGAGCCTCGCCCCATCACGCCTCTATTTTTGCATAGGTTTTTCTTCTTTTTCCCCTTAAAAGGGGAATTTTCAAAATTTTTTTAGATAATCGTCCACGGTCATCGGATTATCCGTCCGTCCGAGCAGATAATCGACCGATACCCCGAACTTGTCGGCAATGCTTTCCAATGCGTCCGTTGTGGGCGTAGCCTCCCCCGCCTCGTACCGCCTCACCGCGTCACGGTGCAGACCGCACAGTTCAGATAGGACATATTGCTTTATTCTCTTTCTCTCCCGTAAGCGCTTCAAGCGCTCGGGAAACGCGTTCATGCCAGCACCTCCTCCGGTCGGAAACTCTCTTTGATCTCCTTGCCGTCTACCATGATCGCCACGGTCACATAGCGTCTCTGCGGATGGATGTACGTCACCACGCCAGTGCGGAGCGGGTACAGCTTTTCGCCGCGCGCTTTTCCCGAAAACTCCTCCGGCACCGTCATAAACTGCGCCCGCACCTTGTCGCCTACTTTCATTCCGCACCTCCAAACGCTTCCTCGAACGTCAGGCCGCTCTCTCTGAGGATGCCTTTGATCACGTCGATGGTATGCTGATTGTTGCCCGACAGCCACCACCAGATGTTGCTTTTGGAAATGCCTACCGCCTCGGCAAGCTGGCGGCGCGTGTACTGCCGCTCGCAAAATACCTTTTTCAGCGCCGGATAGACGCAATAGGGATATTCGATCATTTTCTCCCCACCCTCCGTTTGTATCGGTCTTTTGACCTTTGAATGTAATTGATCATCGCGCTTTCTTCGGCTATGCTGGCCATTTCGTTGCTTTTTGACTCTTTCTTTTCTCGCAGCCACGCAGCATATCGTTCACAGGTCGAATGACAGCCGACGTGCCGCTCCTGACAGTTAAAGCAGCTCATTTCATCCCACCTCGTACTGCGGGCAGGCCGTGACAATGTAGCTTGTTTCGTAATGCCTGCGAGCGCCGCCGCATGAATTCATCAAAACCTTTGTTCTGATCGCGCGCCAACCTTCCACCGGCTGCCACTTCAGCTTCCGCGTTTCCTTGTCGCATTCCGACCAGGGGCATTTTCCGCAGGCGTATTTGCACGACCAACACAGCGTCGAACTTTGTTCTGCCATTTACACTTCCTCCACCCAAATGCCGAATCGCTCCAGCATCAGTTTTTTCTTGATGATATAGTCCTTTGTCTTAAAGCCCTTTGCGTCCTCTACAATCGTTTTCCCGTCACGGGTATACACGAAGTCGGCTATGTATGTAACTGCCCTCACAGCGGCTCCTGTTGGCGTTCTCTGCGCCCCCACGAGCTTGTATGTCTGCTGTAGCTTCAAATCGTGTATTTCCCCCGTTTTCAGCAGCATCCGCAGCTCATCATAGCGGTCAGCCTCGTGCTTGCTGTCAAACGTAATGCCATGCCGCACGGTTTTGCGGTTGTGGTACTTGCCCGTTTTTTGAGCAAGTACCTTTTCAACCACCTGTTTTTGTGCCGCAGGCCCAAGACGTGCAAGGTCAGATGCCGTCAGGCTCATTTCCCCCTCCCGTCCGATACAAGAACCACGCGCACCTTGCCGAACTGCTCAAGTGCCATTGCCACGGCCTCCTTGGTCGCCAGCTTGTCGCCGTGGTCTTCGATGTCGATGATGATGCGGATCATGGCTCACCGTCCATCTTCGCGCCGCAGTTGGGGCAGTAATCCGACAACAATTCAAACCCATTTACAAGCACTTGCGCCGCATCGTGGCAAACAGAGCACTCGTGTCTGTCTGGTGAGGGAACAAAGTTTCCTGCTTCTTCCCACGAAATCCACCGCCCATGCACCACGGGCGCAACGTCGGCAACGGGCGCAGAGCAAACCTTTTCCATAAAAGCACAGTTCGTAGCGCCGCAAAACGCTATCCCGCACGTTTCATAGCAAATGCTGTCCAGCAACGCCTCCCGCTTAATGTATTCAGCCATTGTCCGCACCTCCGTCCATTTTCGCCCCGCAGTTGGGGCAGTAACCAAAATGGTTGATTACCTGTGCGTAGTATTCCTTGCCGCAATTCGAGCATTTCGCAAAGCCCTGCCGCCAATTACCGTTCTCGTCAAAACACGGCTCGAAGCACCCATGCACCACCGTGGCCACGTCGGCGGTGGGCGTATACCCTGGGTAGGAAATCATCTTGATTGCATCCTGAATAGTTCCCTTTTCTTTGCGGTATTCTCTATTACCGAGACTTCTGAGCAGTTTAACCGTTTTTTCACGCTCAATGTATTCAGCCATTTTCAGCCCTCCTGTTCCACTTTTCGACGATAAATTTGGGTTCGCTATATACGCCACTTTCAAAATCACACTCTGGACAGTATATATAGCACTCTTGCGGGCTGTTGCCATCTACTGTTTCAAGTATTGCTTCTCCGCCGCAAAACGGGCATCGTTTCAATTCAGCCATTACTAACCCTCCTGTTCTTCCTCCCCGTCGGATACAGCCGCGCCCTCGTTTTCTGCAACACAGCAATCTGTACATACGCTCTCTCCGTTTGGCAAGCCGTAGCACTTTTCGCCCATTTCGATGCGCTTTCCGCAGAACGCGCAGTAATCCCACAGCCGTCCCATCACATCGCCTCCACATAGCACCAGCTCTGCGGCGCGCGCTTGATGTCATATGGCGCTGCGCCAAATCTCGTATTGCGTAGCCCGGTAAACTCGCTCAGTTTGCGCGGCGTATCATAAATGCGCAGGTCGGAGATATGCCAGCCGTAGCCCTGGCAATGTCCAAGATAGCCGTGCAACTCATCGCCTGTCATAGCCACACACAGGCCACACTTTTCTTCGGCAGCTTGCTTGTAAACGGATAGTCCCCCGGCCTTAAAAAGAAAATCCGTACTATCCTTGTCAATCTTGTAAATCCGGTCACAGGTAAACTCCCCAATGACCTTGCCGCCGCCGTAAAACTGTGGCATTGGATAGTTCGTCGCGATGAAGTCCTCGTGCGGATATTTTGGCAGCGTGCAGTAGATATAGCACTTAAACGGCGTGTTCATCTTCGGGCGTGTCTTGCGCACCTCAATCGTCTTTTCGCCGCGGGCGATCTTTTCACACCACTTCGGGCGGATGCTCAGCATAACAGCCTTGCTCATTTCTTCATCGCCTCCAATGCTTTCTCCGCCTCCTCGTGGGTCAGGAAAACGGAGTGCCCAACACGATCCAAATCGCACAAAGTAAAGATACCCCTCTTAATTTCCGGTTCGCTTTTATCTGGGTAAACCGCAATCGGATAGTGGATATAATATGTCGCGGTTCCAACCTCGCACGGCAGCACCACCAGCCGTCCGTCCTTGTCGGCCTCGGCCAGTTTCTCCAACCGATCAAGATCGCAGCCTCGGCACAGTTGGCGAAGCGTCTCTGCGGCTTCGTGGTCCATGTCGATTTCCTCCGGCGTCAGCCCCGTGTCCTCGTAGGCGGCAAGGCGCTCAACGCCTCCCTGTTTGAATCCACCACGTTTTTTCATCATCGGGAATCCGTCTTTATCGCGGTATGTCAGTCGTTCCATCACTCCACCTCCTGCATCCAAAACTCACGGCGGCAGTCGGTGCACCCAGCAAAGAGCAGTGCATTGCAGGCATGCATCTTGTCAACATTTCTTGGACACATCCTGACAACGTCGTCATTGCCCATCATGCAGTTAGGCCACTGCTCTAAAAACACGCTCTGCCGCGTCTTGCGCGGGTGTGCAGCAGACCATTCCTCGACGATGGTCACAATGTTGTCATCATCAACCATTCCTTCCAATGCACTGCACTCGCAGTCTTTTGCGGGGCATTGATAGCAGTCCCCGGCATGGTGGTAAAAGCGGCACATTCGGTCGCGTTCTTTGATAAACTTCACAGCGTCCATCACATATCCCTCCATTTGCATCCGTTACAGGCCTCCTCATGGGCCAGCGTGTAGTTTCCGCATTTCAGGCACAGTTCGTTCCGCAGTGCGTCAATTTCTTTCGCCTGCGCCTCGATCAAGTCAGCGGCTTCCGCCAGATCGTCGCACAGGGTAATGGGCATTTCCCACTGGTTCCCCTCCGCCCATTCAGCGTGCTCACGCAGCGCATTTACGAGATCTTGACCGTTCATAATTCCCCTCCCAATTTCATAAAGCATCCCCAAAAGGTTTGTGATTTTTTGCCGCTATGATGCCCGAAAAGGGGGCGTTCTCCGATTGCCGCCCAAACATCTGCAGCGGGGATTTGCGTTTCTGCCCACTTAAAAATCAGCACACCGTCCGGTTTTAATACGCGCATACACTCGCGGAATCCGTCATGCAGCATTTCGCGCCAATTCTCGCCGAGCTGCCCGTACTTCTTCCGCATCCACGCATTTTCACCGACGCGCCGAAGGTGCGGCGGGTCAAATACGATCAGCGCAAAAGAATTACTGGGAAACGGTAAATCCGTGAAGTCGCATAGCACGTCGGGATGTACAATGCAAGTTCGCTCCGAATCTCTGTTGGTACTCTTCCATACCCCCGTGCATTCCTCGTCCCGAACGTCGCAGTAGATCGCAGCAGGATGGTTCTTGTTGAACCAAATCGTTCTGCTCCCACAGGTCACGTCAAGAATTTTCTTTGTCATCATGCTTTCCTCCTAACGGGTATTTTTCATTTCAGCCGGTAGTTTTTTGACCCGGTAATATTCAGTACGCAGCCTTTCGACCGCTCCGCAATGCGCGAGCCTATCGCCTCGTCCCAGTCCAGAACGCGCGAGATCGTCCACTCGGAGCTGATGATTGTCAAAAGGCTTGGCTTGATATACCGAGCATTGAGCAAATCAAACGCAATGTTGCGATCGGCCTCTGTCGCCGTTCCCTTGAGGAAATCGTCGATGTACAGCACCTTGACGCTTTTCAGCGGATCAATGGCATCTTGATATGCCTCGGCATCGTTGACCTTTGCTTTGATGGCTGGAATATCCGCACGCCATTGCACATAGCGCACCGGCAATCCGGCGTCCATGAGCTTCCCGCACATCGCCGTGCAAAGGTGCGTTTTCCCGCTGCCGGGGCTTCCTCCGGCGTAAAACCATCTTCCGCGCCAATCGGCAAGATAGCGTTCCGCTGCCTCTTTGGTCTGCTTCTGCCACGGCTCATTCGCGCGGTAGTTCTCCATCGTGCATCTCTGCAAAATCTCTTTAAGCCCGCTTCTTTCGATGCGTTGCAGATTCCTTTTGCGGATGGAGCATTCGCACTCCCGATACTCCGCGTTTCCGTCTGATGACCTCCGCACGATGTATCCAACGCCGCCGCAGAGCGGACACTCGTCAGAGATTGACGGCTCCGGGGACGTTCCATTTTTTCGTATCTCTTCCAGTATCGTGACCATATCCATTCATCGCGCCCCCTTTCTTCTCCAGCTCGCGTTTTTCCCATGTTCGCACGGCGGCTTTCCAGTCCTTCATCGGATTCTTGCCTACCATCCAGCCTTTGGATGCGTAAAAATCAAGAAACCGTTGCGGGTCTACGTCTGAACCGCGTTCCTGAATATAAGCCAAAACATCGTCCAAAGTGGGAGGGGTAAAGCGCCTCGTGCGCATAATACTCTCGTCTTTGTCTTTGTCTTTGTCTTTGTCTTTGTCTTTGTCTTTGTCATAGCTTGATTTGCTTGGCAAATTTGGCATTTGCTTGTTTTGCTTGGCAAATCTTGTATTTGCTTGTTTTGCTTCAGCTCCGATCTTCCCGGCCTTGCTTCGCGCCTCGGATAGTCCCGCCATTGCAGCGTTGTCCCTGTCGATCTGCGCCCTCATCATAGGGAAAAGAAACCGTTCGTTCCCGCCAAGCTGCGGGGCTTCGCCCGTCCTTGCGTATTCTAACAAGGAAGTGAAAAGCCTCCCCCTCTCAGCGTCACCGAGTGGCTCTATTGCGTCTAAGTAATCGACAAACAGCTTGATATAAGTCATATCCGCCATGCGCTCACTCCTTATAGGGGAGCAGGCAAATTGATACGCCGTGCTGGGTCATAATGTCGCAAAGGTCATCTGCTTCTGGTTGCGAGAGGCCGTCGATGCGGATCATATTATGTGCCGGATCATCTACATCAAAGATATTCTCGCAATCGTAAATCAAAGCATCGTACTTCACACCGCACCTCCATCAAAACGGGAGGTCCCCGTCGTCCTCGACCTCGCTAAACTCGCCCGGGCTGCTTGATGCGGGACTGTATGCGGCGTGTCCCTCCTGCGGCTTGCTGTCGGCAAAGTACACGCTATTGGCGATGATCTCGACCGAGCGGCGCTTATTGCCGTCCTTGTCGGTCCAGTCTCGCGCCTGCAAGCGACCGTCTACTACTACCTTGCGCCCCTTAGCGCAGTATTGCGCGGCAAACTCCGCCGTGCGCTCCCACGCGACCACATCAAACCAGTCCGTTCCGGCATCCTTACCGTCGCGGTCGACGGCGATGGGAAAGCTGGTGACCGCCTTGCCGCTTTGCGTGCGGCGCAGCTCAAGGTCCTTTCCAATGCGTCCCATGACGTTGATCCTGTTCAAGCTCATTTCAATTCCTCCCTGTTTTTTCTGTAAATCATGTTCTCCCGTGTCCAGCCGGGATATTTCGCTTTGAGATAGCCGACGATGCAGGCGTATAGCGCCGTCCTCTGCGGCCCCTCGTCAAAGGCTCGGTGGCAGGAGGGGCAGAGCGTCACGATGTTCTGCTCGATGCCTCTGCCGCCCTGTGAGCGCCGTATAACGTGCGCTACAGACTCCCCGTTGTTCCGCCCGCATAGAATGCAGCGCCCGCCGTCGCGCTCGTATACGACCCCCTTGACGCTTTTGGGGATGGACGTAGCCTTTGTCATTTTGTGCATCGCCAATCCTCCTTCAGCGCGTCAAGCTGCTGTGGGGTCAAGGTCTCAATGCCTACCGCCTTGCAGTCCTGCACGATGTTGTCGATCAGGCGGGACATTTGCTTTGTGTCAAAGGTAGACGAACCGTAATACAGCACCACGTTCTTGCAGCCGTCAATTTTGCTGTCCATCACTTCCGTCTGCCAGCCGATACCGTTCTTGTTCCAGCCGCCGCATAGCTTTTGTACGGCTTTCTCGCGCACGCAGACGGTTTCCGTGTTCCCGCCGACATCTTTCACGGCCTGCCGGTAAACCTCACTTGTAGGTGTCCCTGTGGCTTCTGCGAGCTTGTCCATCAATACCCATGCGTAAGCGTTGGCATCCAAGCTACGCTTCTCGCGGTGCTTCTTCACGGTCACGTCAACGTCTGTCTCGTGCAATTCGTCGTACAATGCGCCGACGTTCTCCCGCGTGGCGATGGTGAGTAAATACCCACCATCCCGCGCGAGGGATAGATCATGCAGTCGGGCTTTCATTGGATTTCCTCTTTTCCATGCAAGCCCAGCAGAGCGGCACCCCGTATTTCTTCATCGCGCCTTTGGAGATGTCGCTCACACGATAGAGCTTGCCGTTAAAGGACTGCGGTGTGATCGGCTGCTTGCAGTCTTGGCAGGTGTAGTCAAACTGTTCCTTGTACGCCTGGTTGAAGGACTGCATTTTTTCCTTGCTCGGCTTCTGCTCTGCGGTTCTTGGCGTGTACTTGGTCGCGTCCTTCGCCCAATACACATCCGCGCCAAAACCGAGCGCCTTGCAGGCAACGGAGATAGCATCGGTCAGCGCCATTTTGAAACACTCGTCAGAAGTATAAAGGCCGTTTCGTTCGCTGGCGACAAACGCGCTGCCGCCTGTTCCTGGAATTGCATCTGACCACGCGCCATCAACCTTGATATAAAGATCAATATCAACAAATGCGGAAACCTCGTTGTTCGCGCCCTGTTCCAACCGCTTATCCGTGATAACGTACTTCCAGCCAATTCCGCAGGGGCCGAACTGCTCCGTCAGCGCCTTAATGCGCCACATGGGGTTAATGTCGGTCTTGCCTTTCAGCCTCCCCGCCTGGATTTCGCGCTGTGCAGACGGCGGGACTTGCCGCACGCTTTCATAGATTCCAAGGTTCTCCATCACTTCACCCCCATGCTCATGCCCTGTACAAGCGTCGCACCGTCGATTTCGGCGCCGCTTTTCAGCAACGTGGCAAGGTCGGTCTTGCTCACCGTGGGGGCGTTGTAAGTAACCTCGTCGTCGTGACCGTTGGCAAGCATCCACGCCACCACCGCGCCCATGTCGGAGACCTCCACGCCGGTGGTCTTGCGGTAGCTGATGGAGCATCGGGGGGTGGAAAACTTCTTGCCGTTCAGAACAGAATCGAGATATTTTTTCTTGCTCTCTGCCGCACGCTCTAAAGCCTGTCTGCGCGCCGCAAGGGTCTTCTCTTCTTCGCGAATCGCCTTCGCTTTGGCAACGTCGTTTTTAATCCAAAGCGCGATGTTCTCGATCTTCTGCTCTCTTGCCATGTTCAGCTCCATGAGCTTTTCAACGTCAAGGATTTCGCCGGTCTCGGCATCTACACATTCCGCAAGCGCGGAATCAATCTGATACAAGTTCATTGCTTTCCTCCTCAAAAAATTCCTCACCGCAGTACGGGCAGACCGCTCGCTCGGCGTAATACCAGCCGTTTTCCCCATCGAGGTTTTCACGCTCCATGTAGGTGTATGGCTCCGTAAAAATCGCGTGACAGCTCTCGCATTGATACATCATAGCCGACCCGCCTTTTTCAAAAATTTCCGTTCGCCCTTCGTTCGTACCAAGATTGCCATCGCGCGAGAGTATTCGCCGCGATAGTGACGCTCGATCTCGTCCGCGTTGCGGGCGAGGAAGTAGCCCTTGCCCTCGCAGGCGTTGACGATAAAGGGGCCGTCCTCCGTTTCATCGCGCCGCGCCTCCTCGATGAGCTTGCGCACGGTCCGGTCCGGCAAACCGAGCAGGGCGCACAGGGCGCCGCGCGTCATAGCATTGTCCTCGCCCTCGCCGAGGGCAGACAGCAAACGCAAAGCATCGTTTGTCATGGCGACACCTCGGTAAATTTGCCGCCGATAAGCTTGTACCATGTATCTGCCTTTATTCTTTCGCCATCAACAAACTCGGTTTTTACAAATTGGGGAACCATTCGATTTTTCTCATCCAAATATTTCCATTCGGCAAGCGTTATCCAGCTGCCAAGTTTTGCCTTAACGATAGATGCGGCTCCAGAACAACAAATAACCGAGTATTCTCCCGAGCTTTCGATCTGGGCGGAGTCGCCGCTGCTGCCGATCTGGGCGTAGTAGCCGCTGCTGCCGATCTTG
>ERZ773138.589-NODE-589-length-42385-cov-7.672077_pt1 | contig 42385 bp, 36 predicted proteins | sample MGYA00511114_ERZ773138 | MGnify/ENA primary metagenome ERZ773138 (study PRJEB29015, sample SAMEA2737805) | human gut metagenome | biome: human gut; feature: human-associated habitat; material: faeces | place: China | collected 2012 ...
AATAATGACGTGATAAGTCTGAATTCGTTGTTTGCTGCATAAGATTTACTCTTTTCTGTAAACCTTTTTCAGGACGGGACAGATCGGCATTAGGGATAAGGCGCGGACAAAAGGCGACCGCCGCAGACAAAACATACCCCGATTCGGGTAACAGGTGAAAACATCTTTTTTTGGGGTATATCTTGCAACTGCAAGCAGCCGGTGTAGCGGTAAAAATGCGTGTGTTGCGGACTGGAGCGGACTGGAGCGGTCATGGAAATCGTTTCCCGTAAGACGGCATTATCTTGCGGCTCTGTCGGAAAAATAAAGAAAGAGGGAAAGATACCGGCTGCCGGAATTCGTATCAGGGATGAAGCCAACAAACACCAATGACTGTCGTGGGAGAATGGGTGCGAAACATTCCGCAGGCAGCAGACGTTGGGTTCCTGCAACCCCTACTGAAAAAGAGCGAACTGAAAAATCAGGCGCGGGAGAATCCCGCGTGACATATGTTTAACTTTAATTTTTTGTCGTATGGCAGTATTATGCATCGACGAGCAGGTGTGGACTTCGCTCGTCGGAAGATTGAAAGCATTGAGTGTAAAAGCCCGGCATGTACAGGCGCAATTCGACCCGAAGACTGCGGACGGCTGAATGGACAGCCAAGAGGTATGCCAGTTGCTGAACATTACCAAACGCACGCTGCAAAGCTACCGCAATAAGGGCATAATAGCCTTTTCATCCGTCGGAGGAAAGTTTTATTACCGTCCGAAGGACATCGACGAATATTTGCGAACGCGGACTAAAAGAAAGGGGGTGAAATAATGGCGTTGGATTATCTGACGGCGGACACCCAAGAGGTGAAGGATGCCCGGGCATGTATTGCCGAGATAGAGCGGGTCTTGCAAACTGCGGAACGGAATTACCGTCCTGTGATTTGTGGGGAACGCTATATGACGGGCGACGAGGTATGCGAATACCTGCATATTTCGCCCCGGACGCTGCAGACTCTGCGCGATATGCGGAGAATCCCATTTACATCCGTAGGGGAACGGTTGATTATATATCCCGAAAGCGGAATACATGAGGTATTGAAAGAGAATTTAAGACTGGTAAAAGAATCGTTTTAACGGGATTGTTGATTAGTAGTAGTAAAAGCGGTGGCATTTTCGTGCCACCGCTTGCTCTGTACGCAAAAGGCCCGATAATCCTCAAATTGGGAATAATAAAGTTGTATTTCAAGGACTTTTACACTTGCAGAAAAAGTTTGTTTTGCTGAAATTTGCAATGAATTTTTATATGAGTGTTGTTCGTTGTGAAAATTATTTTCTACTTTTGTCTTACCGCGTTTGCGGTAGACATATAGAAAGTGTTTTCGCACTGTCCTTCAAGAAAATGTGGAAGTTTTCAATGTAGTAGGACAACGAACGGCACTCATTTCTTGTTAGAATATGGCAAGGCGGACTTTTGTTGCGCCCATATTCCATATCTATTCAAGTGTGGGGTATTGCGTCGTTTATTACTACAGGGTCATTCCACAACCTTCTTGAGATAAACGAATCTACTCCACACTTTCTTTTTGCATATAACCCACCGCAGTAGGAGTTTATACGGTAAAAATTGTTAATTATGAAACTTATTATTTTATCGGGAAAAAGTAATTGTGGCAAAACGGCCAGTCTCAATCTATTGCATAATATGCTATTGAATACGAATACTGTCGTAGAAGAATCTAAAATTTCCGTAGGAAATCCTTCTCAACAAGATTACGTATACTTGATGAATTGTAGCTGTACAAATAAAAAAATTGTTATCTCAACTTGGGGTGATTATCCATACTTATTAAACGATTATTGCTCAAAATATATTGATTACGATACTGTTATATGTGCTTGCAATATGAATTTTATGAGAAATACGGTACATAAACCATTTGAAGATGCTATGAGATTTGATAATTTGACAACAGTTATCTTAAAAACGCCAGAATCGGATATAAATAAATATGCAACTTCAAATAATGCTTGTGCAACCTATCTGCTGAATTTGATTAAACACTTTGGAATTATATAGATAGGCTTCTGTTTTATCTTTTTATAATCAGTTATAAATGTAATTAAAGAACCATTACATATAAGCTACCATATGAAATCTATTCAAATTTTTTTGACGGTACTTGTTTTGTGTTTTGCCGCTGCTTGCAGTAAAGATTCTACGGAATCCGATCCCAATCCGCCTACACCGCCCGTACAAGAAGATGCAATCTCTGTCACTCCGTCTATATTGACTTTTGATGCTTTAGGCGGGACACAGACAATACAAATTATTTGTTCCGACAACAAATCGTGGACTTTATCGGGAGAGGTTCCATGGTGTGAAGTATCTACCATGAAAGGTACTAATGGTACGAATATAACTTTTACAACCCAAGAAAATGCAAGTGTAGATGAACGTAATGCAACATATACTTTTGTTTGTGGGCAAGCCTCTGCCAAATTGACAATTATCCAAAAACAACGGGATGCGCTAACTATAACATCATCAAAAATCGAAGTCCCTGCAAGTGGTAAAACAATTACCATAGAGGTACAATCCAATATACAGTTTGACTATGAAATTGCAGATAAAGACAGAGATTGGATTTTACCAGAGGAAACTCGTGCAATGCAGACAACATATTTAACATTTAAAGTCCAGCCTAATGAAAATGTGTCGAGGAGAGAAGGTGCAATCATTATTAAAAGTGAGAAAGTATCTGAAACAGTAAATATTTATCAAAATGGAGAAACACCCTCTATAGTACTTACACAAAGTGATTACGCCGTATCAAATGAGGGAGAAACTATAAAAGTCGAAGTATCTAGTAATGTTGATTATCAAATAAAAATGCCCGATGTAGATTGGATTATTGAAAATAAAACCCGATCAATGTCTACTCATACGCATTATTATACAATAACTCCTAATGGTACGCCAGATAATCGTAATGCTCAAATTCTTTTTATAAATCAGGAAAATTCTTTACAACAAATAGTAAATATCATACAAGGCCAACAAAATGAAATAATAGTATCTACCACCGATTATTATATAGGAAACTCTGCATCAATCGTTAAAGTTGATATTCAAAGTAATATCAATTATTCGGTTAAAATTCCTGAAATGACAGATTGGATTTCTTTAGTTGAGACAAGAGCCTTACAAAGTAGTACAGTTTCCTTAAATATATCAGAAAATACTAGCGGGAGTCGAAGAGTTGGAAAAATAACCCTCGTCAATACAGATGCGCATAAAGAAGTTGAACTTACAATTGTTCAATCTGCTGAATATACGATTGTAGACATTCAAGATTTTCTTTTTAAAACGTATTTATGCAAATATTTTGACAAGAATGGTGACGGGGAGATGTCTATATCCGAAATGGCAGATATTGTTGAAATAGACTGCTCTAATTTAGATATTACCTCTTTACAAGGTATTGAATATGCAGTAAACCTACAAAAGCTAAATTGCTCTCAAAATAAGATAACAGACATTGATTTAAGTTATAATAAAAATTTGGAAATTATTATATGGAATAAGAATCCATTTTGCTATATCAATTTAGGAGATATTTCACCCTATCAATATACTGAGAATACTTGGAATGATTCACCTGTATTCGGCTTATACGATATGGTTGGACCGACTCTTAAAATTATTGGTTCCAGTATGAAAGGATTGACTGTTATTGAATGTGCTTTACAGGCTTTGGACGTTTCCGAATGTCCTAATCTTGAAAGATTAGAATGTTATGATAATATGATTAAGAGTTTAGACTTGAGTAAAAACACTAAACTAAAGGTAATTCGGATCAACAACAATCCTTTGGAACTTATTGATTTAGGTCGGGCAAATGTTAATATTGCAGAAAATAAATTATGTCTGAGAAATTCGACCCATATAAAAGTCATTAGTGAATATTTATCTACTTTGTGGATTACCCAAAGTAGTAAATTGGAATCAATAGATGTTTCTGCATGTCCGAATTTGCAAACATTTTATTGTAATGCCAATAATCTGAAAACTTTAGACGTATCGCATAATTCAAAACTTACGCGTCTTGATTGTAATAATAATCCATTATCCCTACTTAATTTAGGAAATATTAAAATTAAATCATTTAATCTGGACGCCGATAATGATGAAAGGTTAGGATTAAAGGTGGGAAAATCAAAATCGCTTCAGGTAAAAAGTGAAACACTTGCAGCATTAGATGTATCGGGTAATTCTCTAATTGATATAGATATATCCCAATGTCCGAATCTTGTCAATTTAAGTTGCGCTAATAATCAAGTGCAAAACTTAAATTATGCAAATTGCCCTTTAGAGGAGTTAAATGTGTCAAATAACCAATTGAAAGAATTAGATTTAAGGAATTTGAATATTACAGACCAATTTAACGTGCACTATGATGGTAATCCACTTACTACTATTCATTTCGGGAATGTTAATCTTCGGACAAGGACAGATCCTTATGGAAATATATTTTGTGTTGAGCCAACTTTCACAAAAAAAAGTTTATGTGGATCTACAGAGTTAACAATAACAGGAGATGCTGTTCAAGGCATAGACATACACGAATGCGAGCTAGTAAAATTAGACATTTCAAAATGTCCTATACTTGAGTATTTGGACTGTCGTTCAAACCAAATAAAACATTTGGATATTTCACAAAATATAAATTTAAAGCAATTGAGATGGTTAGATAATCAATTCGAGTCCATTGTCTTGGGGACAGCATTGCCTTATACAACTGAATATGACGATTATACAAAGAAAGAACGCTTAATTAGAGATGGACTCGAAGAATATTTATATTATGGTGAATTAAATTTAAATCATGTAATTGAAGGGGGAAAACATCTAAAAGTATCAAGCATAACTTCAATACGTTCTTTAGATTGCAGTTATTGTGGATTGCAAACTTTAGATATTACAGACGCTTCAATATCAAATTTAAATTGCAGTAATAATCATTTAAATAATATAGAGTTACCTGATGCAGGCGGATTATATTCTTTAGATTGTAGTCATAATGATTTGACCACACTTGATTTAAAGAGGAATGTGAGTATACACACAATTTATGCACAAAATAATGCTATTACGCAGCTAAATATACGATCTTATACCAAAATAAATAACTTGTGTATATCATCTAATAAATTGACAGAATTAGATTGTAATGGATTAACAGCATTACAAAAGTTAGAGTGCACGTCAAATATGATAAATAATTTATCTCTACAAGAATGCGGAAATTTAACATGGTTGTCATGTGGTAATAACCAAATAGAGAATTTGGATGTCAGTGAATCAAGTTTATATACAAATTGGGGACATGATGCTACCTTGGTATGTGCACCGATGCCTACTTTAAAAAATTTATATTTAAAAGATGGATGGGATTTGAGAGGGATAACTTACGAACGCAGCATTTATAATATTCCAGAACAAACAAAAATTATGTATAAATAAAATGAACATTTATGGAAGAACAAGTTAAACGATTAATTAGGAAAAGTCTTCATATGCGATTACAAGGTATGGGGAGAATTGATAATATCCGGACTAATGAAGCATTAATTGAAACGTGGATTACTGCTATAGTAGCATTAGGTTATGCCGATAATGACGTCGAGATTGCGGCAAAGGATATAAATAAAATTCAAAGTCAGATTCTTGGCGAATTTAGTATAGAAGATACACGTGCGTTCGTTTATCTTGTTAGAGATCGATTTCCAGAAGAAATTGCAGCTTTTATACGTTATGTGGAATTGAAAGAGAAATATACGGAAGATGCTATTACTTTTGCCGTTCTACAAGAATTACAGGATATAACAGAGGGTGATTTTTACAATTCTAGATTCTGATATCAAATAAGGGAGGCTGCTGTGCAGTAGCCTCTTTTATTCCCACCACTACTATTCAAAACTATTCCGAATATACAATTCAATGTGCTTAAAGAATAGTTGGATCACCTTACGCATCAAAATACCAACTTGAACTTATTTCTAATCTTATCCGTCAGCACATCCATATCCCGCCCGATTTTGTCGTTGGTGATCTTCGCGTAGATCTGTGTGGTGGTGATATGCTTATGCCCCAACATCTTGCTGACCGTTTCCAACGGTACGCCTTGCGTCAGCGTGACCGTCGTTGCAAAGGTATGGCGACCCGTGTGCGTCGTGGGATTGAACGACAGTCCGGCATGTCGGGCAACATGCCGTAACGACATATTCATCGAATTATCGTCCTTGACCGGAAACACCTTATCGTCCGGCAACTGCAAGCGACTGTACTGCTCGACGAGTTGTTTGGCAACGGGCAACAGCTTCACCCGGAACTGCGTCCCCGTCTTGGTGCGTTGGTCGATGATCCACATATCGCCCCGCTCGTCCGTGTGTATATCTTCGCGGGAGAGTTTCTTTACATCGGCATAGCATAGCCCCGTGAAACAGCAGAACACGAAGATATCCCGGACAATGGCCGTTTTGTAATTGGGCAGGCGGACATTCATCACGGCTTGCAGTTCCGATTCGGACAGAAAACGGCGGTCGCGGTACGTTACCGAGATACGGAAGCCGGAAAACGGGTCGGTAGTGATCCAACCGTTCTTAAAGGCCGTATAGGTCATCAGTTTCAGTTTCTTGATCGGCGTGTGGATACTGCCCGGAAGCATTCTCCGCACCGTCGAAAGGTAAACGACATATCTTTCGATAAATTCCCGCTTCAACTCTTTGAACGGAATATCCTCTACCTTATATTCGTAACGAAGGAAGGCCGCAAGATAATTGCGGGCTTTACGATAACAAACGAGTGTACCTATCGCACGGTCTTTACCTGCACGCTTTTCCTCAAAATCTTTCAGATAAGCGTCGAAAGTTTCGATCAACAGCTGGTAGCCGTCACCGAAACCCAGCCACGCATTTTTGACCTTTTCGGCCGTAACATACGAATCACGGTCGCAGATACGCTGGTAGTGTTTACCGATGTTGGTTTTGATATTTTCCAGCTTTTCGTTGATGCGCTGGGCCATGACGCTCTTGCCAGCGGCTTTATTGGCTTTCGTATCCCAGAGTGCGGGAGATACGGACAACTTGCAACTGAATTGCGAGATCGTACCGTTGATCGTGATGCGCCCCATGATGGGAGCTTTGCCGTTCTGCACGGATTGTCGTTTCAGATAGAACAGGACTTTGAAAGTGCTTCTTACCATAACTCTAATAACTTTACTGTTAATACGTTGAATAGAGTTATTTGTTGTTGGTAAATTCAGTGCAACAAACTGAAAAACAGCACTATGTTAAAAACTATTCGGAAATAGCTGCGGTAACGATTTGGTAACGCAACTATTTCCGAACTTTGCTTTTTCAAGGGCTGAAACCCGATTACTACCTTGGCCGCAATATTGTTAAACAGCTATAAATGTACTGTTTACATTATATTGCGTCTATCCCATTTTTTCAAAGGAGATTCGTATGATTTCCTCTTTTCTTTATATCGGCTTCCGGGTCGGTCGGGAGCCTATTTTTTCGAATCGACCCGCATTTCGACCGAGGCGCCCGACCATTGGTTGATCTCCCGCTTTTCGGTGCGCAGGCGGCGTCCGGCATAGGAGATCCTCACCTCGATCCCGAAGGGCCTGGTCGCGTCGATTTCGTTGTCCGCGGGCAGCGTGTGGGGGATTATATATAGGTAGAGCACGAGGTGGTCGCACGGCATGGTTTGCAGCGCGGCCGTGCGGTCGGCGGCGATGTCTGCGGGGCGTTCGGCAAGGTTCGAGCCGACGTCGGCCACGGTCGATGCCGACGAGGCGAATCCGATGCGCCGGCCGGCGGCGTCGAAACAGCCGCACATCAGCGCCGCATTGTACCGCCACCACCCTTCGTAGCGGCTCGTGACTTCGATTGTAAATCCTTTTTCGTCCATGTTCTGTCGGGGCCGCGCGGGCCGGATGCAGCGCCGGATCGGTTCGGCGGTCCGTGCGCGGACTATTTTTCCGTAAAAATAATACAACTGTCGTGCAACGCCAAATTTATTTGCGCCCCGCCGGGCCGGGAACGCTAAAACTCGCGGTTTTCTTTGCAAATGTCTTATTTTTTCGTAACTTTGCGCACTAAATGTGCGTAAATGGAGGTAGCTCAACGATATTCGATTGCCTGGAAAGGGCTGAAAAACGGTCGTCACGACTTCCGTTTCGAGGTCGACAAGGCGTTGTTCGAAGCCTTCGAAAGCACGGAGATCAAGGACGGACGGTGTGAGGTCTCGGTCGGTGTGGACAGCTCGGAGAAGCAGCTCACGCTCGATGTCGGGATCACGGGTCATGTCGTCGTCGAATGCGACCGATGCCTGGAGGACTGCCGTGTGCCCATTGATTTCGAGGGGCAGCTGGTGGTGAAATTCTCCGACGAGGTGCACGAATACGACGGCGAGGTGATGTGGATGCTGCCGGGCGAGGACCGCGTGGAACTTGCGCAGTACATCTACGAAAGCATCGTGCTGTCGCTGCCCTACCAGCGGGTGCATCCCGAGGGGGAGTGCAACCCCGAGATGCTCGAACGCTTCCGGATCGTTTCCGACCGGGAGTTCGCGTCGATCGAGGCTGCGGCCGAAGGCGCCGGGGAGCGCGGCGGGGGCGAATGGGCCAAGCTGGCCGCCCTGCGCGAGCGGATGGAGGCCGAAGACGCGGACGGCGGAGAAGGCGAAGAGGAACCCGGCGGCGCGAAATAAACACGGATAAAGATACGTTTAAACTTATAAATTATATTTAAAAATGGCACATCCTAAACACAAAGTCTCGTCGACGCGACGCGATAAGCGCAGAACCAACTACAAGGCTACCGTTCCGACGGTGGTTACCTGCTCGAACTGCGGCGCAGCGGTGCTCTATCACCGTGTATGCCCCGAGTGCGGCTTCTATCGCGGAAAGCTCGCCATCGAGAAGAAAGCTGCCGAATAATTCCGGCGCTCAAAAGAGTGCATCCCCGCGGGGAGTGCCTCTTTTTTAATTTATGAAGGTTCCCTTCCGGCCGTCTGAATCCCCGGTCGTGTATGTTTTCCGGGGCGGGTCGGGAGCGGGACAGGATATCAACCAACACTCGTACGAGTATGATAAAGATTGGCGTAGATGCCATGGGCGGCGATTATGCACCCGAAGCGGCTGTCAAGGGAGCCGTTATGGCGCTCGATGCGATCGGGTCGGACAGCCGTATCGTGCTGTTCGGCGACGAAGAGAAAATTAAGTCCGTGCTCGCTTCGGAGGGATGTCCCGCCGAGCGGTTCGGAATCGTAGCGACCACCGAGGTGATCGAGATGGGTGACCATCCGGCCAAGGCTTTCCAGGCCAAGGCGGATTCGAGCATCACGGTCGGGTTTGGCTACCTGGCCAAGGGAGCTGTCGACGGTTTTGCGAGCGCAGGTTCGACCGGCGCCATGATGGTCGGTTCGATGTATGCCGTCAAACCGATCGAGGGTGTCGTGCGTCCCACGATTTCATCCATCGTTCCCACCATCGCAGGGCGTCCTGCGCTGCTGCTGGACGTGGGCCTGAATGTGGACTGCAAGCCCGAGGTGCTGGCGCAGTACGGCCTGATCGGCTCGATTTACGCCGAGGCGGTGCTGGGCATCGAGCGTCCGCGCGTGGCGGTGCTCAACATCGGCGAGGAGGAGACCAAGGGCAACGCCCAGACCAAAGCCACCTACGAACTGCTGAAGGCGGAGAGCCGGATCAATTTCGTGGGCAATGTCGAGGGTTCCTATCTCTTTTCGGGCAAGGTCGCCGATGTGATCGTCTGCGACGGATTCGTCGGCAACACGGCGCTGAAAATGGCCGAGGGCCTCTACCGCATCAACACGGCCTTGGGCTGCCGCAATGCCTTCTGGGACGCCATGAATTACGAAAACGTGGGCGGAACACCCGTCCTGGGCGTCAACGCGCCCGTTATCATCGGTCACGGATGCTCTTCGCCCCAGGCGATCCGGAGCATGATCCTTTCGACCGAACAGGTCATCAAGGCCGATCTGACAGCGAAACTGCAACGTGCGTTTCAAAATTAACCAAAACACGAAAAGCCAAAGCTAATGGGTAAGATAACAGCAGCTATTACGGGTGTGGGACAGTACCTTCCGGAATATATCCTCACCAACGACGAATTGAGCCGGATGGTCGACACCAACGACGAGTGGATCATGTCGCATACGGGTATCAAGACGCGCCATATCCTCAAGGGCGAGGGTATCGGCAGCTCCTACATGGGCGCCCGTGCGGTCATCAATTTGTTGGATAAGACGGGGGTGGACCCCATGGAGATTGACGTGGTGATCTGCGCCACGGTGACCCCCGACATGTTCTTCCCCTCGACGGGTAACCTGATCGCCGACCAGGCTGGCTGCAAGAACGCCTTCGCGTTCGACGTTTCGGCAGCTTGCAGCGGCTTCCTGTTCGCCCTGACCACCGGCGCGAAGTTCATCGAGGCCGGCACGAGCAAGAAGGTCATCGTCGTGGGCGCCGACAAAATGTCGTCGATCGTCGACTATACCGACCGTTCGACCTGCCCGCTCTTCGGCGACGCTGCCGCCGCCGTGCTGCTGGAAGCCAATACCGAAGGTCTCGGAGTCGTGGATTCGATCCTGCATTCCGACGGCTCGGGCGAGATGCAGCTCTACATGAAGGCGGGCGGTTCGCGCTACCCGGCTTCGGTCGAAACCGTGCAGAACAACTGGCACACGATCATGTGGGACGGCCACGCCGTGTTCAAGGCTGCCGTGTCGAAGATGTCCGACGTTTCGGTGGAGATGATGGAGCGTCACAACCTCAAGGGCGAGGATATCCGTTTCCTGGTTCCCCATCAGGCCAACCTGCGCATCATCGACGCCACGGCGCGCCGTATGGGCATCACGCAGGACAAGTGCATGATCAACATCGACCGCAACGGTAATACCACGGCCGCCACGATTCCTTCGTGTCTTTGCGACTACGAGAGCCAGTTGCGCAAGGGCGACAACCTCATTCTGTCGGCTTTCGGCGGCGGATATACCTGGGGTGCGACCTATGTGAAGTGGGCCTACGACGGCCTGAAGGCATAAGCGGGGCGATCCCCGGCAAAAGGCGGAAACCGATGTTTCCGCCTTTTTTTGTTCGTTTTCGCGGAATTTTTTTATCTTTGGAGCCGTAACGCCCCTTTTATATCAGTAGGCGGTTTTACGGAATCTTGTACGGTTCTGTTTTGCAACCCATTCGACTTTTTCGTATCTTTGTTGAGCTAAACCCATTGCCGATGAACCGTCTGAACCGTATTTTTCACAACAAACAGATCAAACTGTTTTGGTTCCTGCGGAGTTTCGCGCGTTACCTTACGCCGAAACGGTTGTTGCAGTCCCGTCTGGACCGGGTACTCGCCGAGGCGGAACGCCGCCCCGACTGGGAGTACATCTGTCGGCGGGCGGATTATTACAACAAACTGTCGCCTGCGCCTGCGACCCCCCCCCGCGAAGGGCTGCGTCCGTTAGGCGACCACAAGTTCCGCCGGGGCGTCAAGACGGCTTATTTCTTCGATACCTACGAGTTCACCCGCTGGTTCAGCGACCGCCTGCTGTGGAATACCGTTCCCGGGGACGTGACGACGGTTCCCGACGTGCCGTCGATCGTCAAGAGCAGGCCGATCTGCGGCGACAACGCCAATTCGGTGCTGCTGAACCTCGACAAGGTCCGCCATTTCATCTTCCTGCGGGACGACATTCCGTTCCGGAAGAAGTCGGACAAGGCGATTTTCCGGCTGGCGATCACGCGGCGTCCCCACCGCGAACGTTTCATGCGCATGTATTTCGGTTCGGAGTGCTGCGATGCCGGCATCTCGACGCCCCGTCCCGAATATCCCCCGGAGTGGACCAAACCCCATATTTCGATGTACGACCACCTGAACTACAAGTTCATTCTGGCGATCGAGGGCTACGACGTGGCGACGAACCTCAAGTGGATCATGTCGTCGAACTCGCTGGCCGTGATGTCCCGTCCGACCTACGAGACGTGGTTCATGGAGGGCACGCTCATCCCCGGTTACCACTACGTCGAGATCCGGCCCGACTATTCCGACCTCGAAGAGCGGATGCGCTACTACATCGAGCATCCGGACGAGGCCGAGGCGATCATCGCGCATGCGCACGAATACGTCGCGCAGTTCCGCGACCGCCGGCGCGAAAAGATCATTTCACTGCTGGTCTTGCAGAATTATTTCCGGCGCACCGGGCAGCGCTGATTCCCGGCATTTCAGTTTCCTTTCGGATTCGGGCCGTAATTTCGCCCGTCTGAAAGACGGGTTTCGGAGGGCGGTGGCGGGCCGCGGGTTTCAAGACCGGATTTTCGCCCCTCCCCCCTGTCCCGAGAAAAAGGAGTGTATTATGAAGATACTCATTGTTGAAGACGAACCCTCCCTGCGGGAGATCATGGTCCGGACGCTGACCCGGGAGCAGTACGTCGTCGAGCAGGCCGCCGATTACGCCGCGGCGCTCGACAAGATCGCCGCATACGACTACGACTGCATCCTGCTGGACATCATGCTGCCCGGCGGCAGCGGCCTGCGGCTGCTCGAAGAGCTGAAGAGGCGTCGCAGCCCGGCTGCGGTGATCATCATTTCGGCCCGCGATTCCCTCGACGACAAGATCGAGGGGTTGGAACTCGGCGCCGACGACTACCTTTCCAAGCCGTTCCACCTGGCGGAATTGAGCGCCCGCATCCGCAGCGTCCTGCGCCGTCACCAGCGCGGCGGTTACGAGAGCCTCGACGCGGGCAACGTGCGCCTGTGGCCCGACAGCCGCCGGGTCGAGGTGGCGGGCCGCGAGGTGGAGCTGCTGCGCAAGGAGTACGACATCCTCCACTACTTCATGTCCCGCCCCAACCACACGGTCGACAAGACCGCGCTGGCCGAAGGGGTCTGGGGCGACCATATCGACCAGGCCGACAATTTCGATTTCGTCTATGCGCAGATGAAGAACCTGCGCCGCAAGCTCCACGATGCGGGCGCCGACATCGAGATCCGCGCAGTCTACGGCTTCGGCTATAAACTCGTACAGCCGTGAAACTGGTTTACCGCATCCTGCTGCACCTTTCGTGGGCGCTGTCGCTGCTTCTGGCGGCATGGGCCGTGTTGTTTTACTTCACGCTGATCGACGAGATCAACGACGAGGTGGACGACGCGCTCGAAGCTCGTGCCGAAGTGATCGTCAAGCGGGTTCTGGCCGGACGGGAGCTTCCCGTTCCGGCGGACGAGGGCAACAACGGCTATTTCCTGCACGAAGTGTCGCCCCAATATGCCGCCGCACAGCACCACGAACGCTATTCCGACGAGGAGATTTTCATTCCCGAACGCGACGACAAGGAGCCGGCCCGCGTGCTGCGCAAGGTGTTCCGCGACGGCGCGGGGCAATGGCGCGAACTGACGGTGATGACTCCGACCATCGAGAAGGACGACCTCCGGGAGTCGATCCTCCGGTGGATGGTCTGCCTCTACCTCTTCCTGCTGCTGATGATCCTGCTGGTCTCGGTCATCGTGCTCTACCGCACGATGCGGCCGCTCTACGCCCTGCTGCGGTGGCTCGACGGTTACACCGTGGGGGCGCGGAATGCGCCGCTGGCCGTCGAGACCTCCGTCACGGAGTTCCGGAAACTCAACGATGCCGCGCGCCGCTATGCCGAGCGGGCCGAGTCGTCGTTCGAGCGGCAGAAACAGTTTATCGGCAACGCCTCGCACGAGATGCAGACTCCGCTGGCGGTCTGCCGCAACCGGTTGGAAATGCTGGTCGACGATGCGCATGCGCTCACCGGGGAGCAGTTGGGCGAGATCGCCAAGGTGCAGCGGACGCTGGACTACCTCGTGCGGCTCAACCGTTCGCTGCTGCTGCTGTCGAAGATCGACAACGGCCAGTTCCCCGAGGCCGAAGAGGTCGACGTGAACGCACTGGTGCGCCGCACGGCCGAGGACATGGAGGAGATTTACGCCTACCGCAGCATGCGCTTTGCGCTCGTGGACGAGGGGCCGCTCACGGCGCGGATGAATCCGTCGCTGGCCGGGAGCGTGGTCGCCAACCTGCTGAAAAACGCATTCGTTCACGGCGACGAGGGCGGCGAGGTGACGGTGCGCGTCGCTCCGCGTCGCTTCACGGTCTGCAACAGCGGTGCGGGCGGTCCGCTCGACGCCGGGCGTATCTTCGACCGGTTCTATCAGGGAACGAAGAAGGAGGGTTCTACGGGGCTGGGCCTTGCCGTGGTCGACGCAGTCTGCCGTCTCTACGGGTTGAAGGTGTCCTATTCTTATAAGGAGGGGCGGCATTGCTTCGCGGTCGATTTCCCGGCGTGAAAAAAAATGCAGGAAATCCGCTTTTTTCAGATTCGTTTCAGTTTCGGGCCGCAACTTTGCAGTACGAAATTCAATTAAAACACTACGATTATGAAAAAGTTCACGATTCTTCTCGCTTCGCTGGCCGTCATGGCCTCTTCGGTTCCCGCTTTCGCCGGTAAAGACCGGATCATCACCGTCGGCGAACTTCCCGCCGTTGCGCAACAGTTCGTCCAGACCCACTTCAAGGCTGTCGAGGTCTCCTACGCCAAAGTCGACGAGGAACTGTTCGACAAGGATTACAAGGTGGTCTTCGTCAATGGCTCGAAGGTCGAGTTCGCCAAGGACGGAGCGTGGAAGGAGGTCGACTGCAAGTACGGCGAGGTTCCCGCAGCCATCGTTCCGCAGCAGATCCGCGACTATGTCGCCAAGAACTTCGCAGGCCGCAAGATCGTCTCGATCGACCGCGACAAGCGCGACTGGGAGGTGAAGCTCGACAACGGTCTCGACCTGAAATTCGACCTTCAGTTCCGCCTGATCGAGATCGACGACTGATCCGCATTCCGCTGAAAACCATCCGACGGCGCCCGAATACGTATTCGGACGCCGTCTATTTTGTTTTATAATGTCTCGCCATTTCGATATAAAATAATTTGATGACTATTTTGATACAAATCACGAAAAACTATTGTATATTTGTATCACGAACGATGATAAACCGCAAACTTAAAACAATACAGTTATGTTAAGCAAGAAATTACACGAAGCGATGAACGCGCAGATCAATGCCGAGCTTTGGTCGGCCTATCTCTATCTTTCGATGTCGATGGACGCCGAGGCCAAGGGGCTGAAGGGTGTCGCCAACTGGTTCTACGTACAGTTCCAGGAGGAGCAGGACCATGCGCGGATCTTTATGAACTACATCCTCTCGCGCGACGCCGAGGTGAAGCTGCTCCCGATCGAGGAGGTGCGCACTGCTTGGACTTCGCCGCTGGAGATGTTCCAGGACACGCTGGCCCATGAGAAGGAGGTTACGGCCATGATCAACAATCTGGCCGCCATCGCCGCCGAGGACAAGGATTACGCTTCGTCGAACATGCTCGTCTGGTTCGTCGACGAGCAGGTCGAGGAGGAGGAGTCGGCACGCGAGATGATCACCGCCTGCGAGGCCGTCGAAGGCAACAAGTTCGGGCTGTACATGCTCGACAAGGAGCTGGCCGCCCGCACCTACACGCAGGCTTCGCCGCTGGCGACCGCCAACGCATAAACGAAAGTTTTTGTCATAGTTATTTATAGTGGGTCCGGCCTCCGAAAGGGGGCCGGATTTTTTGGTTAGTCGGATTATTTGACTATCTTCGCAATAGAAAATAGAAACAAAGGTTAAGACAAACCTTTATACTTATGGTAAACTTGCGACTGTCGTAGTAATACGGCTTTATTCACGGTATAAATTTTGTCTGAAACTTGAGCCTTGTCCCTGCCCGTTCGGGCGGGGGACAGGCTTGGGCGTAGGAAAAACTACCGTGAAGGGCTCGCAAGGCCTACCATAAGGAGTTAGTACCTGCGTCCTTGCTTTTTTATAGGGACTGCCCTGCGGGCGGCGGCGTGAGAACGGACCAGGTACATGACTTGTGCGGAAGGAATGTAACCCGGTCCGGCTTTTGGGAGATTCTTCATGGAATTTCCGGACAAAGCAAAATGAGGCGTCACTGTTTGTTCGCCGGGCCGGGTTCCTTCCGCATTTTTTTATAGTCTCGTCCGGCGGCTTCGGCTTTGGACGGAATATAGGCTTGGGCGTAAGGGCAACTCACCATGCAAGGCTCCGAAGGCCGACCAATAGGGGTTGTACCTGCGTCCTTGCTTTTTTATAGGGACTGCCCTGCGGTCGGCGTCGTGAGAACAGATCGGGTTCCTGCCGCACGTCTTTTGTCCCTGCCGGCAGGAACCCGGTCAAACGAGTTCCATGCGCAGGCGCACCATGTGGCGGCACTCCACGCCGTTTTCGAAGATCGGCGTAGGGCTGTGCTTGCGGAAATAGTCTACGTCGATGCCGCAGCGGACGAATCCGCAGCGTTCGTAGAGGGCGATCTGCCCGAATCCCGAATTACCCGTGCCGATTTCGAGCAGGCGGAACCCCGCCCGGCGGGCCGTGTCGACGGCGTGGGCCAAAAGGGCCGTGGCGATGCCCTGCCGCTGACGGTCGGGCACGACGGCGATATTCACGACCTCGGCCGTGAAGGGCCGCGTGTGGATCAGCACGTACTGTCCGACGATCCGGCCGTCGTCGCAGGCGGCGTAGCACGTTCCGCGGCCGATGTAGTCGGCCACCGAGGCTTCGACCTCGTCGGCCAGCAGCAACAGTTCCCGCGAAGGGGTTTCGGTTTTGCGAATTTCCATATCAGAAAAGGGATAGGGCGCCCCGGAAGGTCGCCAGTACGACAATGTAACGCAGGGTCTTGCCCGCGAGCATCGCGCCGCCGGTCAGCCACACGTTGCTGCGCATCAGTCCCAGCACGATGGCGATGGCCTCGCCGATGGTGGGCAGGAAGGCGAAGAAGGCCATCAGCGCCCCGCGTCCCGAGAGGAATTTCCGCGCCCGGGCCAGTTGGCGCGTCGAGACACCCAGCCGGGTGATCCATTCGGTCTTGCCCAGCGTCCCGATCCAGTAGCAGGTCATGCCGCCGAGCGTGTTGCCCAGCGCGGCCGCGACGACGCATCCCACGGGATCAAGCCCCATGCCTGCGAGCACCACCATCACCGCCTCGGAGCTGAAAGGCAGGACGCTTCCGGCGATCAGCGCCGAGAGGAAGAGGCCCCAGTAGCCCCAGTCGATGAGAAATTCGGTGATTGTTTCCATATCTATCCGCACGGGTCTTTCGGCGGCCCGTGCAGACAAAGATAGCGATTTTTTCGGTTCCTACGCCTCCCCGGCCCAGCCGCGGATCACACGGCTGCGGACGTCGACGCCCATTTCGCGGGCGCGGGCGAGAATGCGGCGCGCCAGGGCGGCTTTCCTGTCGTCGGGTGCGTAACGGAAATAGGCTTCCGCCGCGCGGATGTGCGCTGCGTCGACGAGCGGGAATTCGCGCGTTTCGGGGATTCCGAACGCCGATGCGGGGAGTTCGCGGCGTTCTTCGACGGTGAGCCGGTCGGGAGTTTTGGTTTTCGGAGCCATGACGGTGTGGTTTTTCTTTCCGGACGGCAAAATCCGGGCCAGCGGAGCGGCGTTTGTCTGCGAGGTGGCGTGCCGACGGCATGCGAATGGCTTTCAGGGGGCCGGGTGCAGAGCCGCCGGGCGATCCGGCTGTCGGCGGCATACCGCCCGGGACCGGCGATCCAGAGCAGCGCGAAGGCCGCGAGGCAGAGCATGTTTGATGCCTTCGTTTGGTTCTCCCAAATTGATGGATTATCTTTACAGCCGTGAATTTCAACCGCTACATAACGGAGGCCGAATTTTCGGAACTCGCCGCCTTTATCCGCCGCGAGGGCGTCGTACGGCGTTTCGCCCGCGGCGAACGCCTCTCCGGGCAGGGACTCCGCAGCCACCGCTGCGGACTGGTCGTGCAGGGCGCTTTCCGTTACGTGCACGCCGACGCCGCGGGAGAGGAGCATGTCGTGGGTTACGCCTTTGCCGGAGAGTTCGTCGGCGACTATATCTCGATGTGCGTCGATGCGCCGTCGCAGGTGACGATCGGGGCGATGTGCGGCGCCGAGGCCCTGCTTGTTCCCGGCGAACGGCTCGAAACCTTCTACCGCACCGATGCCGCCTGCGAGCGGCTTGGCCGCAGGCTGGCCGAACACATGCTGGCCGAGGTTTACGAACGCCTGCTGGACCGCTATGCCGCCTCGCCGCAGCAACGCTACGAGGCCCTGACGGAGCGTTGTCCCGACGTGTTGCAGCTCGTTCCCCTGCGGGAACTGGCCTCCTATCTGGGCGTGCGTCCCGAGACGTTGAGCCGCATCCGCCGCCGTGTCCGCTGATTTCTTGATCTGCGTCAACGTTTTTTTGGGGCGCACCCGTTAACTTTGTTTCCATGAAACGAGCGATTGTCATCGGGGCCACTTCCGGCATCGGCCGGGCGTTGGCCGAACGCCTTGCGGCCGAGGGATACCGGGTCGGCGTGACCGGGCGGCGCGAGGCGCTGCTGGAGGAGCTGGCGGCCAGCCGTCCGGGCAGCTTTTGTTACGCCGCGGCCGACATCATGGACCCTGCCGCCGCCTGTGCGGCGCTGGAACGCCTCGCCGGAGAGCTGGGCGGCATGGATTTGTGCGTGGTCAGCGCCGGAACCGGCGACCTGAATCCCGGACTGGACTATGCGCTGGAAGAGCCGGCCATCCGCACCAACGTCGTGGGCTGGACCGCGGCGGTCGACTGGGCCTATGGCCGTTTCGAGGAGCGGGGCGGCGGCCATCTGGTCGTCATCACGTCGGTCGGGGGCCTGCGCGGCGGCGGTGCGGCTCCGGCCTACAACGCCTCGAAAGCCTATCAGATCAACTATGCCGAGGGCCTGCGGCAGCGGGCTGCGAAGTCCGGACTGCCCCTCCCGGTGACCGACATCCGTCCGGGATTCGTCGCGACGAAGATGGCCAAGGGCGAGGGGCTGTTCTGGGTGATGCCCGTCGACCGGGTTGTGGAGGGGATCGTGCGGGCCATCCGCCGCCGCCGTAGCGTGGCGGTCGTCACACGCCGCTGGCAGCTGCCTGCGTGGCTGATCCGGCACATGCCGGAGTGTATTTACCGTAAAATGGGATGATGATGAACGGATGGTTTCTGGCGGCCGGAGCGTTGCTCGCCGCCGCATTCTTCGTACACGTGTTTTCGGGCAACCGCTTCTACTCGGCGGCGCGCCCCGATGCGGCAACGGCCCCTTCCGGAGCTTACGAGGCGTGGCTGATGGGCCGCTGCGGCGTTCAGATGATTTCAGTGGACCTGTTCCTCTGCACGGCTTTTCTTTTGCTGCTGGGGACGAGCGTCCTGCCGCGCAATTTCGCGCTCGAACTCCTGCTGCTGCTGGTGTTCGGCGGCTGGTGCGTCTTCTGGCTGGTGTCGCTGCTGTGTGAAAAAGCCGGAGGGCGTCATTACCTCCGGCTGTGCCACTGGGCGTTGTTCCTCGTGCTGTTCGGTCTGGTGCTGGGCGGCATGCTCGGGTAGTCCTACTCCTCCTCTTCGTAATAGACTTTGTAGAACTTGCCCTTCTCGTCCTCGCCCTGCTCCAGCAGGTTGCGGTTGCCGTGGACGTAGATGTGGAAATTGCGGTCGAGCTTGATGACGCTCTTGTACGACCGCGCCTGCTTCTTGACGGCTGAATCCGAGATGCCGAATTCGTCCTCGATGCGGATGTCGCGGTCCTGTTCGTACTCCTGGCGGAAGCGCGTGAAGCTCTCCACGACCTCCGGCTGGCGGATCACCTTCTCCGAAAAATCGTCCATCGAAAAGCTCTCCTGCTCCTGGAAATACTTCATCGTCTCGTTGAGCAGCTCGGCCTGGTCGGCCTTCGACACCTCGAACTCCTTCGAGAGGTGTTTCGTGACGTATTTCTTGCACATCGCCAGCGTGTTGTGCGTATTGTGGTAGTTGTCCTGCCGCTGGCGCACGCGCAGGAAGTCGTCGATCCAGTAGCGTGCTTCGGTGCGGTTGGTGTTGTCGACGACGAAGACCGCAAACCCCTCCTCGCGTTCCGTGTTGAAAATGACGGCTCCCTTGTCCAGCCGTTTGATGTCGATGCCTTCGCGGGCCGCGATGTGCACCCCTCCGGCCTGCTGTTCGACGTCGAGGAACGTGTCGCGCGTCTCGGACTTGAACAGCCCCAGCGCGTCGCAGCGTTCGCCGCCGAAATTGCAGTCCGAAAAGTAGGCCGTGTAAAATTCGCCGCCCTTGATCTGCGGGTGCATGCCGCTCTCGTAGAGGTGCTTGGCCAGGCTCACCGAATGTTCGAGGAGCGCCTCCGGGTCGTCGAAGATCCTGCATGCGAAGTTCCAGACCTCGTTGCACCCGAGGTCGGTCTCGTGGTGGAGGTTGTAGCACTCCTCGCTCTTGAAGCCGCCGAGGAAATAGGCCGTGAGCGTGCGCATCAGCCCTTCGTCGGCGACCTGTGCCGAGAGTTCGGGCGAGACCGTCAGGGGTTCGTCCTTCGATTTGTTGCCGACGACGTGTACGGCCAGCGCTTCGATGCGCGTATCTTCGGTGTATAACATGTTCGGGATCGTTTAACGGACGACAAAGATGCGCATTTTTTGTCTCCCCGGCAAGTCCTGCGGCCGATAAAAAGGCCGGAATCCGCGGGGGACTCCGGCCTTCGGGCGTGTGGCGCGGCTTATAAGCGGGTCGCAGGCGCGATCTTCAGGCGGAACGTGTAGTCGGCGTAGGGAATCCGGTATTCGGGCAGCGGCAGCGCGCCCCACGAGTTGACGCACGCCAGTCCGTACTGCACCTTGTCGAGGCATACCGAAACGTTCTTCTGCTTTTCGACCTCGGGCGAGTGTCCCTGCCGTTTTGCGGGGCCTTCGTCGAGCGACTCCTGCGGGTAGTGAAGCGCCGAGGCGGAGAACGGAGCGTCGGAGGTCACCGTAAGACCCCGTCCGCCGATGTCCGCGAGGTGCCACCAGCGCAGGTCGCTCTTCGTGCCGGTCTCCTGCGGGCGGATGTAGGGGTGGAACTGCTCGTCGACGCTCTGGCGGTAAAGTCCCACGAAGGCCGACGATTTGCGGTCGGCGTAGTTCTCGCCCGGTCCGCGGCCGTAGTATTGCAGGCGGTCGAACGCCTCGGGCATCTCGAAGCGCATGCCGAAGCGGAACATGTCGGGAACCTCGGCCCCCGGCGTGGCGTGCAGCGACTGTGCGATCGTGACGGCGCCCGTGTTGTCGACGGCGTATTCGATCTCCAGCGTGGCCTGCACCCCGGGCATTTCATAGCCGGCCTTCACCGTGACGATGCCGTCGGCCTCGGCATGGGTCAGCGTCTTGAGTTTCATCTCCGGCTGTTTCCAGACGGCCATTTTGTGTTGCAGTCCGGCGCCGAAGTCGTTGTCGGTCGGCGCGCGCCAGAAGTTGGGGCGCAGCGTGGAGCCGTCGGCCAGGAAGTCGAGCCCGCGGACTTCGTAACGGGTGATGAAGCCCGTCTTGCGGCTGAAGTCGAGCCGCAGGCCGTTGCCCGCGACGATTAGGAAGTCTTTGTGGTTGTCCGCAACGAAGAGCGATTCACCTTCGGCTGCGGATTTCGCCGCGGGAGCCGTGAAGACGTATTCGCGGATCGGCAGCTGGGCGCGCGCCGCGGTGTGGCCCGCGGGCAGGATGCCTTCGGCCGTCTTGAGTTTGTAGGCCACGTCGAGCAGCAGTTCGCCCGCCGCGGGCAGCGTGGCCGGATCGTAGGGGAGCGTGATGCGCACGCGCTGCTGCGGCGCGGCTTTCAGTCCGTCGACGACGCCCCGGCGGAGGGGCGTCCCGTCGCAGAGCACCTCCCAATGGAGGTCGTAGTTTTCGAGGCCGCGGAAGAAATTTTCGTTGAGGACCTCCACCGTATTCCCCGCATCGCCGGCCCACGAGGTCCAGACCGACTGGTAGTAGTAGCGCACCTCCTCCATGTGTGGGTTCGGAATGCGGTCGGGACCGATCAGGCCGTTGTCGCAGAAGTTCTGGTCCGAGGGGTCGTAGGGGTTCCAGTCGCCTCCGTAGCCGTAGACCGTCACGCCGTTGCGCCCCTTTTTGTGCAGCGACTGGTCCACGAAATCCCAGATGAATCCGCCCTGATATTTCGGTTCGCGGCGGATCAGCTCCCAGTACTCCCTGAATCCGCCCATCGAGTTGCCCATGGCGTGGGCGTATTCGCACTGGATCAGCGGTTTGGCGGGATTCTCGGCGAGGTATTTCTCACACCGCTCGTAGTCCCAGTACATCGGGCAGATAATGTCCGTGTTGCGGCTGCCGGGCGAATAGACGGCCCGTTCGTGGTGAATCGGCCGCGAGGGGTCGTAAGCCTTGATCCAGTCGTAGCAGGCGTCGAAGTTCGGCCCGTCGCCCGCTTCGTTGCCCAGCGACCAGATGATGACCGACGGATGGTTGATGCTGCGCTGCACGTTGCGTTCGTTGCGCTCCAGATGCGCTTTGGCGTAGAGCGGATTCTTGGCCAGCGTCTTTTCGCCGTAACCCATGCCGTGCGACTCGATATTGGCCTCGGCCACGACGTAGAGTCCGTATTGGTCGCAGAGCGAGTACCAGCGGGCGTCGTCGGGGTAGTGGCACGTGCGCACGGCGTTGATGTTGTTCTCCTTCATGATGCGGATGTCCTCCAGCATGCGCCCCTCGGAGACGTAATAGCCGTAGTCGGGGTCCATCTCATGCCGGTTGGCGCCCTTGATCAGCACCGGCCGGCCGTTGACGAGCAGCTGCCCGCCCTCGATCTTCACGTCGCGGAATCCGATCCGGAGCGGAATGACCTCGATCACTTCGCCCGCCGGCGCGCGGAGCGTCGCCGTCAGTCCGTACAGCACGGGCGTCTCGGCGCTCCACAGGGCGACTTTCCCGGCGTCGAGCGTGCAGCGCTCCTCGTCCTTCGTGACGCGCAGCTGCTGCGACGCGACGCTGCGCCCTTGGGCGTCGGTGAGCGCCAGTTCGACGCTGCATCCCCGCGCCTGCCTGGGGAAGAAGGCTTTGACGGCTACCGTTCCCGCGGTGTAGTCGGCCGAAGGCGCGGCGTCGACCTGAATGTCCGTAATTTGCCGTTTGTCGCGCGCGTAGAGGTAGCAGTCGCGGCCTACGCCCGAAAGGCGGAAGAAGTCCTGATCTTCGAGGTATGTGCCGTCGCACCAGCGGAAGACCTGGAACGCGATGAGATTCCGGCCGGGTTTCACGTAGGGCGTCAGGTCGAACTCGGCCTCCAGCTTGCTGTCCTCGCTGTAACCCACATAGCGGCCGTTGACCCAGAGGTAGATGTTCGACGTCACCGAGCCGAAATGCGCGACGATCTGCCTGCCGGCCCATGCCGCGGGGATGTCGACCGTACGGCGGTAGGAACCCACGTGGTTCTGCTCGACGGGAACGTGCGGCGGATCGTTTTTGAACCAGCCCCGCCAGGCGTAACCGACGTTGAGGTAGACCGGATCGCCGTATCCGTTCAGCTCCCAGAGTCCCGGCACGGGCATGTCGTTCCAGCCTTTGTCGTTGTAGCCGACGCGGAAAAAGTCCGTCGGTCGCTGGTCGGCGTCGCGCACCCAGTTGAATTTCCAGTTTCCGTTCAGCGTGACGAACCGCTCCGAGAGGGTCTTGTCGCCCGTTTGTGCGGCTTCCGGCGATTCGTACGCGAACCAGGAGCCATGCATCGGCATTCGGTTCACGGCATTCACGCCGGCGTCCTGCCATTCGTTGCTCTGCGCGCCGGCCGTCAGCGCCGTCGCCGCGGCCAGCCAGCATAAGAGGATTTTCTTCATCGGTTATCTCTGTTTTTAAGGTTTAGGCATAGTCTGCCGAAGCGGTTTCCGCTGTGCCGGATGTCCGGCGCGGTCCGATCGGTTAAATTTCGGAAAAATGTCGGGAAACTCCAAATATGGCGGCTGAAAAAGACGACAGCCGTATTGTTCCGGTGCATTTTTGCCGGGTGACGGTTATTTTCCGATGCAGCATACCGAACAACTTGAATATGAAAGAGTTGTGTTTTAAACGGTAGAAAAGCCTTTTCTCGCTTGTTTTTCAGGTCCAAAAACCGTCCGTTTTGCTGCACTTTTCACTTGAATCAGAACCAACGGGAAAACTCCCTTTTCACGTCCGAAGTCCACCTGTTTTCTATCCGTTGCGAAGGTACGAAAATAAGTGGGATTTTCACCAACTGATGTCAACTAAAAGCAAGATGCAGTCACGAAGATTTTGCAGCCAAAAGAATAAACAGGCAGTATCATTGGTAGACATCGTCAAATCGGTTGGTCTGTTTGGCGAAGCCATTTCTTTTCTTCCCTTATTTTGACTTTACTTTAATTGGCGTATACATGAATACGGGGATAAAGTAAAGGTGCTGATTTCATGGAAAAGTGTAGATTTTAAGCCTCAATTTTGATGGAAAAGTGTATAAATGGAGTTTCATTCGATGGAAAAAGTGTGACGAATTCGATTTATTCGCTTGAAAAAGTGTAGAACCGCTTAAATACCATATCTTCTATTCTTGCGATTTTTCACCTATAATACATCATTAAATAGATAAAAAGTAGTATATTTGCATATTATATGATATGTTGAATATGGCAAAAAATACAATGGGCACCAAGTTGCCAAGAAAACTAGAGCAGAAGATGCAGATAGTGGGTGAGCAGATCAAACTGGCTAGGCTGCGCAGGAATCTCAGCATAGCTCAGGTTGCCGAACGCGCAACCTGCTCTCCACTTACGGTTGGCCGGATTGAAAAGGGTATACCGACAGTAGCTATCGGCATTTATCTCAGAGTTCTCTATGCGCTTCAACTGGATGATGATATACTTCTGCTTGCCAAAGAAGACGCGATGGGAAAGGCTTTACAGGATTTGAGTTTGAAAAAGCGAGAGAGAGCATCTAAAAAAGAATAAGCCATGAAACGACTATATGTCTTTGCTGACTTTGATTGGCTTAAAGAACCAAGGCTGATCGGAGAACTGAGCTATGAATCACTTCGTGGCTCAGACAGTTATGGATTTTGCTATAGTGATGACTGGCTAAGGGACTATGGCAACTTGTTTCTGAGTGATGACTTGAACAACTATCCAGGGCAGCAATATACAGCTCCTGGCAAGGATATTTTCGGATGTTTTTCTGATGCCCTTCCAGACAGATGGGGACGCACATTGATAAATCGCAGGGAACAGATTCTGGCGAAAGAGGAGAAGCGTCCTGTCCGCCGTCTTTCATCCTTTGACTATCTTGTCGGAATCGAAGACTACTCCCGCATGGGTGGGCTCCGTTTTAAGGACTCCTTGGACGGAGAATATATCAATGCAAGTGAAGTTCTGAGAATTCCACCAATAACCGATATCCGAGAACTAATTGCTGCCAGTTCTGAGATCGAAAAAAGTGAAGAGGAGAACCACCTGCCTGAAAGACGCTGGATTGAGCAGCTTGTACAACCGGGTTCATCCCTTGGCGGGGCGCGTCCAAAGGCAAGCGTAATTGACGAGAACAAGATCCTGCATATAGCAAAGTTTCCGTCCCGCAAAGATGATTATGATACTGGGCTTTGGGAACATTTCTCACACCTATTGGCAAAGAAGGCCGGCATACACGCAGCAGAGACAAAAGTAATCTTCACAAACGACAAATACCATACATTGCTTTCCCGACGATTTGACAGGAAGGAAGACGGTAAGCGCATACACTTTGCTTCAGCTATGACTCTTTTGGGCTTGAATGATGGTGACAATGCCAATACCGGCCATGGCTATCTGGATATTGTCGATTTCATACTTCAGAACTGTACCAACGTGGAGGATAATCTGCAAGAACTGTATCGCAGAGTTGCATTCAATATCTGCATTGGGAATAGCGATGACCATTTCCGTAATCATGGTTTTCTTCTAACTGCCAAGGGGTGGACTTTGGCTCCGGCTTACGATATGAATCCAACACAGAATGAGTATCAGAGTCTGTTAATCAACAGCTATACCAATAAATCGGATTTGAATGAATTGCTGGCCTCCTGCGAGGAATATATGCTCCCGAAGCAGATTGCACTGCAAATCATCGGAGAGGTCCTTGTCGCAGTCAAAGATTGGCAAATACTGGCAACCCAACTGGGTATTGCGAAAAACGAGCAAAAACAATTTTCTACAATTTTTGAACATAATTTAGAAATATATGATTCTAAATAGTAACATAAAGATGAAAAATATATTGTGAATAACAGATATAGATATTATCATTAGCAACAAATTAGAAAACAAACATAGATATGAGTTTTACTTGGATTCCATATTACAAAGAGTTTGCTCAAAGATTGACGCAATTTCAAAAAGATAGAAAGCGACTGTTGAATTTGATTTATGATAATCGAGATGAACTGCTTGCTAAATACCTTCACGATCAAGGAGGCGAAGGAGATTTGTTAGAAGATATTGATCCATTTACCGTATTTGGCTTGTTTAATAGGGGTATTAAACATGAGAATAGGATAAATTCAGCAAAATTATTTAAGAACATACTTGATATAAAAGTAGATATTCCGAAAGATTTTGAAGGTATTCCTGTTCTTAATAATCAGAAGTCTCATTTTTTTGGATTTAGATCCCATCGAGGGAAAAATGATATACAGAATTTGTGGAACCTATTTATAAAAGTTGTTAATGATGAAAACTTTGAAGAGGAATACAATACGGTAATCAAGCAGTTCATCATTAAAGTGAATATTACAATGGGGCTATTTTGGATTCGTCCAGAAAAATTCTTGGCTTTTGATCGTACAAATAGGCAATACTTAAAAGAGCAGTATGGAATTAAATTACCTAATAAGGCACCTGAGTATTCTGAATATATGAAAATTTTGGATAGTATTAATAAGAAAATGGCTTCAGGTGAGATTAAAGAAAACACTTTCTATGAATTATCTGCAAATGCGAATAATTTGGGATATGATAATTCTGACTATGACTCCTATTTGGAATGGGGTTCATTTTACACTGAATTATGGAAAAAACGAAAAAATGTTATACTTCAGGGGGCTCCTGGCACAGGTAAAACGTATCGTATTCCAGAGCTAGTAGTACGTCTATGTGAGCCGGAGTTCGATGCTAATAACGCTACTCGTAAAGAGTTAATGTCTGTTTACGATAGATTAAAAGAAGAAAAACGTGTTATGTTTACCACATTCCACCAATCGATGGATTATGAGGATTGGCTGGAAGGTCTACGTCCTGTTTTAGAGAACGATCAAGTAACATATAAAATTGAACCTGGCATATTCAAGAGGTTATGTACAGAGGCAGAACGTCCATTGTCTGCAAAAAAAGATGTGAATATATCAGATGAGGCAATAGTATGGAAGGTATCATTGAGTGGTACTGGTGATAATCCTGTGCGCAGAGACTGCATGAAAAATGGATATATCCGTATAGGATGGGATGGATATGGTGAAAATATAACAGAAGAAACGGATTGGTCAATACACAATGGAGAGGGTAAAACAATATTGAATGCTTTCATTAATACGATGAAGGTTGGAGATATTGTAATGAGTTGCTATTCAAGCCGTACCATTGATGCTATAGGCATCGTTACCGGTGAATACGAGTGGCATGATAATTTTGAACACTATAAACGAGTACGTAGAGTTAAATGGCTTGTTAAAGATATAAATGAAGATATCGTAAAGTTAAACGATGACAAAACTATGACTTTAGGAACGGTTTATAGGTTGAATGCCATAACCTTGGATAAGGTTAAGTCTTTATTGGATAAGTATGAAGCATCCAAAACCTTGATTGATAATAATAAGCCATACGTAATTGTTATCGATGAATTTAACAGAGGGAATGTTTCGAAAATATTTGGTGAACTGATAACATTGCTTGAGCCAGATAAAAGGAAAGGAATGAGGAATGCTGAAAGCGTACTTTTACCATATTCAAAGAAAGAATTCTATATACCTTCAAATGTTTTTCTGGTTGCAACGATGAATACCGCAGACAGATCTCTTGATACTATTGATTATGCTATTAGAAGAAGATTCGCGTTTATTACTGTAAAGCCACAAGAGATTGATGATGATAATTTTAACTCTGAATTGTTTCGTGAGGTAAGTAGTTTGTTTATAAGTAATTATGACGAATACGCTGAAAGTGGATTTGACGATACGATTAAGCTTCTACCAGCAGAAACATTATCAGAAGAGTATAGACCAGAGGATGTTTGGATTGGTCATAGCTATTTCATCATGGATGGCGAATATGCGCTTCAAGACAGATTGCTTTTTGAAATTATTCCCTTGCTTGAAGAATATATTCGAGATGGAGTTTTGACATCTGAAGCACAACAAACAATAGACAAGCTTTATTTGACTGCGACAGAACAATGAAACTAATACGACTTCAAGAACAAATAGCTGAAAATACTTGTATCCATCAAGATATAGCACAAGATATTATTCCTCATATGAAAGATGGGGAAGATATTGTGTTTTCTGTTTGTCGAAAAGATAATGATAAAGAAATGTGCTTGTCCCTCAGTAGAGATAATGACCATATCTTTGCCAAAGGTTCATATTTCATTGGGCTTGATTGGCTTTCTACGGGAAATGTAGCTATACAAGTTAATCCCAAGATGAACGAGGGTTATGAGATAGATTATATACGCATGTTAAATGATTCATTAACAGAGTGTAAAAACTACAATCATTTAAGTGATCTTGTAACTATATATTTTAATAAGCCTTCAATTAAAGTTTCGCAACAACAAGATTTACTAAGTATATTTCTTATAACAGAGTACCTTAACATACTTAGTTTGATTGTAAAGAAGGGGCTGAAAAAGAGTTTTTACATAGTAAATGAGAATTTTCATAATAAAATTAAGGGTCGTATAATGGTTGACCAAAATATACGAACAAATATAGCGAAAGGACGTATAACCAATAATGTATGTAAGTATCAGGTTTATGGAATTGATTCACCTGAAAATAGAATTTTAAAATTAGCATTTCGTTTCTGTGTTAGACAGTTGGAAGTATATAAATATGCTGTAAACACAGAGCTGTTGAATAAAAAAGTTAGATTTATACGACCTTATTTTGATAGTATAAGCGACGATATATGTGTTAGAACAATAAAAACATATAAAGGTAATCCCGTTTATAGGGATTATAATCAGGCAATTGAATTCGCTCAACTGCTTTTACATCGTTATAGTTATGATATTACGACTATAGGACAAAATGACATTTCTACGCCACCTTTTTGGATAGATACAAGTAAACTGTTTGAGCTATATGTATTTCATCACTTACGTAGAGTTTTTACTGGAAAAAATGAAATTAGTTATCATGTTCGTGCGCATTTCCAAGAACTTGACTATCTTTTAAAACCTGAGTTATGGCCCAATCCATATGTGATAGATGCCAAGTACAAACCTAGATATAAAGAATGCAAAACCATATCAAAGGAGGATGTCAGAGAAGTGTCTGGGTATGCTCGTCTAAGTAAAATTTACGAATTACTGGGTTTAGATGAAGAAAGTGCCATTCCCATAAAATGCTTGATAATATATCCAGACCAAGATAAAAATGAGTTCTTTACGTTCAATCGGGAAAAGGAGCCCGAATTTGAAAGAATATCAGGATATGTAAGATTGTACAAGGTGGGAATAAAGTTACCTCTTATAAAATAATTATAAGGGGATATATTACCCATCCGAAAGGTATTAACGACCTTCACCAGATCAGGTCTGGTTCGGTGGAAAATGATGCAAGTGGAGGAATTCAACCGGATGCTTGAGACCTGCATTCCCAGAAAAATGTACCAGCTGGACTTTGAAGAATTCCTGATTGCAAATGATTTCGGCAAGGATGCGATTGCGTATCTGAGAAAATCCTTTGAGCAGAAACAGCCTTTAGCTCAGGAGATTCACGATAAGGTGCTGAGTCTTTTCAAAAGATACCTTCTCGTGGGAGGTATGCCGGATGCGGTAAATGAATATTTGAACAGTCATAATATCGTTAAAGTGCGAGAGGTTCAGGAAGCCATCAGAGAATTGTATGGTGTCGATGCTTCCCGTTACGAAGAGGATGCTGCAAAAAAACTGTATATCCGCCGTATCTATGATATGATTCCTTCTCAGATGGAGAACAAGAAGAAGCGGATTGTGGCAAAAGATATATTGGACAGGAAAGGCGATAGATTCAGCAATTATGTGGAGGAGTTTGAGTACCTGATCAATTCAGGTATTACGATAGCATCCCATGCAATCAGCAATCCGAAATATCCCTTGGCAGAATCCCAGCAGAAAAATTTGTTGAAGCTGTACATGAACGATGTAGGTATGCTTACTTCCCAGTTGTATCATTACAATATCCAGCCAATACTGAACGACATTGCCAGCATTAACCTTGGCTCTGTCTATGAGAGCGCTGTTGCCCAGGAACTGAAAGCACATTACGAAAAACTGTTCTACTATGACAATAAGCAGAAAGGAGAGGTTGACTTCCTTGTTGATGACAGTGGCACTACGAGTGTGCTACCTATTGAAGTTAAATCAGGAAAGGATTATACGGTTCATAGTGCATTGGATAACCTGATGTCAATTTCGGATTACCATATTGTTTCATCTATTGTCCTTTCAAACGAAAGGGAAATAAAGACGAAAGGAAATATCCTTTATCTCCTGATTTACTATGTTATGTTCCTGGAGAACAAGGTGCCGGAAGAAGAGAACATGTACTTTTAGGTTTAATACGGATTGCGGTTACAATATAATTCCTCCCCTTATGTTTAGACTTACCTTAATTGGCGTATGTAGTGCTCATTGACAAAGCCGAGAAAATAATTTGGTGGATAATATCTTTGTATCTATGGGTATTCACTAAAAATCATGGTTGTATATATAGTAATATTTTAAGTAGAAAAATATATTGAATATACTTTGGTATTAAAATAATAGCTATCTTTGTGCCATGAACAATCCATTGCGACAATTAGGTAATATCCCTGTTACAACTTCCGTATTGGAGTCCCTGTTCCCTCATATCAGGGGCGGAAGCCAGAAACTCAGGTTGCTTGAGCGTGACAAACAGATAATACGTCTCAAGAAGGGACTTTATGTGTGCAATCCTGAAATAACGGGGAAAATCCTTTCGACAGAATTGATAGCCAATCATCTGTATGCCCCTTCGTATGTTTCCATGTCATCGGCTCTGCGCTATTATGGGCTGATACCGGAAGAGGTTTACACCAAACAGTCCATGACTTTGAAATATGCCAAGAATTTTGACACGCCATTTGGACGGTTTGAATATACGCATATCTCGAAGGCCGCATTCTCTGTTGGGCTGACAAGCATCAAGAAAGATGGCTATGCGTTTGTGATGGCTACGCCGGAAAAGGCTCTGTGTGATCTGATTGCCAATTCTTCAAAAGTGAATTTGCGCTACCTGAAAGATGCCGAAATTTATCTGGAAGAGGACATCCGGATGGAAAGGGAGGATTTTATGCAGATGGATGCCCGGTTGTTTGAGGAATATATCAAGGTCGGCAAAAAGGCCGATTCAATCCGTACTTTACTTAAATTGCTGAAGAAATGAAGAATGAGATTTATGACAATATGCTTTCTGCATATGGTGTGACAACGGAACAAGAAAGACGTAATGCCATATTTGAAGCAAACCAGCAGGTGATACTTGCCGGACTCTACAATGGTGGTTTCTTCGATGTGGCCGCTTTCTATGGCGGTACCTGCCTTAGAATTTTTCATGGTCTCCAACGCTTCAGCGAGGATATGGATTTTTCCCTCCTGACTCCCAATGACAAGTTCGATTTCACGAAATACTTCCAGCCGATAATAGATGAATTTGCTATTGTCGGTCGTGAAGTGGAGATTAAAAAGAAAGACAAAAAGAGTTTTGGTAAGGTGGAATCAGCTTTCCTGAAAGACAATACGGATGTGTATGATGTGTCTTTCCAGACTGATAAATCCATAAAAATCAAAATTGAGGTTGATACTCAGCCACCGTTGAATTTCGGGACTGAGCAAAAGCTGCTTCTACAGCCTCACTCCTTCATGACACGCTGTTTTACTTTGCCGGATTTGTTTGCCGGGAAGATGCACGCATTGGTGTACAGAGGTTGGAAGAACAGGGTGAAAGGTCGTGACTGGTATGATTTTGAATGGTATGTACGCCACAATGTGCCTCTTGATTTTGCTCATTTCGCAGAGCGTGTCCGCCAGTTCAACAATGAAGAAATCAGACAGGAGGTGTTCATGGCTAAACTGAAAGATAGATTGGCGTCAGCGGACATCAATCAGGTAAAGAACGATGCCCTTCCGTTTGTCAGGAACCCCAATGAACTCGATATCTGGTCAAACGATTATTTTGTCCAGTTGGCGGATATGGTAAAGTTTGAATAGTAACAGCTAATATTTACTGATTTTATGGCAAAACAGATTTTGATTGGCATTAGGGAGCAGGAATTGAGTGTGATTGCGCACTATCTTATGATATATTTCCCATATAACGAGGAAATGTGCAGCTATACGGATGCATGGGTGGGTGAACTATATGAAAACAAATATCCGTTGGTTGCTAAGGGTATGTGGTCAGGAATAATCAATTTGAAAACACATAAGCTGCTGAATTGGAAGTATGGAGATTTGTTGCGGTTAATATCAGTTCCCAAACGTTTAATTTTTTAGTGTAGATTATGTCGTTCAAAGCTAAAGTTTCTATAGATTCAAACGGTGTGAAAGAAGAACGTTCTGTATTATTTATACAGACTCTTTTACTTGGTCGAACTAAAAATAATATTGATAAAGGGACTACTCAGTCTAATATTGACGGTTATATTGAGTTGCTTGATTCATCAAATAGAATTAATGGTAAAATTACTGTTCAAGTAAAAACTGTATCTCAAAAGGATGAAGGACATAACAGGTTTCCATGCCCCACATCTTTATTTGCATATGCTGAAACGACAACTGATAATGTCTTCCTTTTGGCAGTAGACCATTCTCAAGATAAAGTCTTATACAAACATATTTCACCAAAACTTTTAGATGAGAATCGTGACAAAGAGCAACAAGAGACTATTACATTACACTTCAAACCAAACGAGGAACTACGCAAGGATAATATTGAGGTTGTATTAAAAAATTGGTTAAGCATATGCAGTAGCCGTGTATATTGTTTAACTCATGGCGAAGCCGTTTTAGAAGAGAATAGCGAACTAAAGTCGTATCTTCTAAATATGCCTAAAATGGCAACAGATTTAAGACCTTGTGATATTCAGGAAATTCAAAACTTCATAGATTCATATAACAAATTATTAGAATCTGATTTCAGATACATTAAAAGTGTTCTTTTCCCTAATGTGTGGAAACGCGGAATTGCAATATACACATATTCGGATAGTTCATTAGAATATTCTCTATACAATGTAAATATAGGAGAACTTGTCGCACCAATAGTTCAAATGCCTAAGTGCTCAATTTTTGAGGTTAAACACGAGCATGACTATGCCTCATTCTCTTGCACCGAAAATAAGCTCAAGGAAAATCCTAATTTATATTCTATTTCAATCATTAAGAAGCATGTAGAAGATTTTATCAAAAAGCAGAGAATTATCCCTTCAGATGAGGTTTTTTTGGTAGAATATATTTATGAGTTTATTGAAACAAATTGGAGACATCTACATTTAAAAAAGTATTCTGAATTAAATGTGTGCTCGTTGATTCAACACTTTCAATCAAAATACCCATATATTGACAAAATGCCAGTGCACATAGTGTCAGGAAGGAAATCTCTATATGTAAACACTGTATATGATGCTATTAAGTTTTTATCCGAGATAGGGTATACGACCATACCATATCCCTATCCCGCTAAAGGTTCTTACGGAAATACTGGGATGGTATATGATTTTTACTCTCCAACAACGGCGTTGGATAAATCTCGAATCGTAATTATAAATACAATACGAGCATATCAGAATTTTATACAGTCAAAGTTCCCTTTATTAGCTAATAACCTTGATGCTTTTTATGGTGGAAATCTTATCTCTGTTTTAGTAGACTATTCTAATCCAGGGCATAAATTTATGTTTTATATTCACTATTTTAGAAGCATAATACCATCCAATGAAAAGATTGTTGTAATTGAAGATATTAGTGATTCGAGAATAATGAAAGAAAATAGTTTATCTTCTGCTTCAGATTTGTTCAGGAAAGAATCTGTGATGTTCAATGGCCGAGAGTTCTCTTGTTTCAGAGGAGGAGGGCTCAATGATATGACAATATTATTCGGGAGATATAATTGTTTAACCTATTTTTATGAATTATTAAGAGCGCATTTTGATGATTATTTTAAAAATATGAGTCTGAAGTAGTTTTTGCTCTTTTTAATAGTCCCGTCATTGACGCAGGTAAACGCTTCAATATTTGCTATATCTCTTCGGAAAAAGTGTAGGATAATAGGTGCTATTTGCTAGAAAAATGTTATTTTGTCATTGTAGAATTAGATTAAAACGAGGAGATTAGCCTATTGATTCTCATATCTCAAAGCAACCGTTCTAGTAATAAATCTGCGAGGTATGTCTTGGATTGTTCCCGGTGGGTTCCGGTATTATTCTTTTGTTTTAGACTCTTGTCATTTTGGGAGGTATAACCAGAACTCTGCAGGCAGGTACACATTAGGTAAGTCAACCGCTTGAGCAAAGAGAGGGGCAATCTGGTTCGGATGGAACTTGGCAACTCCACATCCGACCTTAGTAACAAGAAATCGTAACTCAGGATGCTCAGAGGCATACTTAATAAAGGCATCCACATAAGAGGCAACTACTTCTATTCCTCCGTGCATTGTCGGAATGGCGTAGCACTTACCAGTAGGTCCCGATCCAACGCCCCATTCGGCACCGAACTTCTGATACGCCTGACGAGCAGCACCACCGACATGTTTCCCTCCAATGTTGGAGCCGAATACAAACACTTCGTTATCAGCAAGCATCTCTATGCGGTCTGATGAAACACGAATCTTACTCTTGTCGAGATAATGTACGTTATCGGAGGGCGGAGGAGTCTGTTCTCTGGGTACAGATTCTGGAACAGCTGAAGCGGGAACATCAAACGGAAGAGACTCTGCGGATAGTCCCTCGACATCAACTTGAGACTTATCACTCATAACCTGGTCGCAATAGTCCAGGTCTTTCCACTCATCTAATAGATTCAACTTGTCGACAAGATTGATAATCTCTACGTTGGACAGGTCAGTATGCGGTTCTGTTATGTCTGCTAATTTCTGTAGAAAATGGTCGTTGTCCGTAATATGGAGCCAGCTCTTTACTCTGCCGGATAACTGATTATTGCACTTTATCGGCTGATTGAATACAATCAGAGCAGGAACATTCCGAAGAACCCTTTCTGATAAGATCATTCCATCAGATAGTCCCTGCTTGAGGTTAACATGGTTTACCTTTGCCTGTTGGTACGGATTCTTTCTTGAACCACCCTTCACGATGGTACCGTCTGCAAGCGTCCAACAGCCGTTCTCGACAGCCGTTACTTCACCTCCGTAATTCTTGAATTCAACGGAAATAACTGCGTCATTCTTAAATAGAATCCCGTCGATTTCGCTATCGTAAATGCTGTAATTGGCGACGAAGAGACATACTTCCGATCTGCTGGAATAATGCTTTTTAAGCATTTCACAGATTGCGCGATATTGCTCTCTTTCTGCAGTGAAAGAGTAGTCAGCAACTTTGTAAACGAGCAGGCCCATCTTTATAACAATGTTTGTTCTTTTTTATAATTCATAACCATCTTGAAACATCCTTCCATCGTCTTCATTCCGACACCATCATAATTGATCAATGCAATCATGGATTTGATGTCGTCATCCTCCAACGCCTTGTTCATTGCCCTGATTTGAGTGATGCTCCTTATGCCGCAGGCTTTTTTTTCTGTATCACCGATGGATTGCCAAGTGGTCTTGAATCTCTCAAACAAGTCATCAGGCGTCGAGGGGTCATAGTCGTATATCTCTACGGGGATATCGCAAGCGGAGAGGTATCTTTGCATCACTGGCAAAACCTCGTCTTTGCTCAGTCCTCCATTGTTGGTGCCGAGCATTGGAAAAGCAATGGAGGTGATACCCTTTTCTTTGTAGGTCGTTACAAACTTTTCGAGTCCGAGTTCGATATACTCTAATTTGCTGGGGTATTTCCAATGAAACTTTGTGGGGAAGTTCAGAACCCAAGGTTCCTCTGGTTCACCTTTATAAAGCCAAAGTTTCCCGATGCCGATCTGCTTTGACTTGCAGAACCCTTTGTAAATATCAAACATTAGAGGATAGCGCAACTTGAATACAAGTGCGATACCCTTGCCCATAACGCCGACGCAGTTGACGGTGTTCACAATCGTTTGGGCTTTTGTGTTGAAGATATTACCTCTAACTATCTTAATGTTATTCATAGCCCTGATTAATATTATGAATGTTGTATCCCTTAAGGTCACATACTATTGTACTAAGTTCCAATGGAATCCCATACCCCTTAATGTATTTAATATTAGGTATAGAAGTTATGTTTGACCTTAAATCGAAATTAATCGTCTCATAGTCAGCATAATCTAACACATATATATATCGATCTTTTGCTAAAGGAATGAAGTCATTTACGTTAGACTTGTTCTCACCATGAAAGTCAACAATTTTAATGTTGTTAAATAGAGACAATGGAGACAAGTTATCAATATTGCTGTTTATGTGTATGAATTCCATTTGGCATATACTATCAGCAATCTCTTCTGATATATGCTGCAAACGCGAATTAACAAATCTCTCAAGTTTCTTTAAATCTTCCTCGGGATTATTAGACTCCCATTCCAATGCCTTGCATAATAAGAAATCCATTCCATATGAGTCATCATATAAGAATACATCAAGCGGGTACTGCAGCATTTTTAACAGCAGCCAGTTTTTATATACAAGCTGTTTCCAATCGTTGTTTAGATTTAAAAAAAGTTCCATATTATTTGTTTGTATATATCAACCAACTGCCTTTTCTTGGTTCGGAAACCTCAAAGTAGATGGTGAATGGTTTGTCTTTCTTAATCTCTAGATAATGTCCCATATAGATGTTGTTACCTTTCTCTCTAAGGATAGCGGAGGGATTGAGAACCTCTGGGGTCATTCCATCAGTGTATGTAATCTTAAATTCGAATGAATTACAATAGTCGGTCGTGATTTCAAGCGTCTCAGCACTATCTCTGAAATATAATTCTTTATTAATTCTCTCAAACAAATCTTCTTTCGAAATGATTCTGTCTTTTAAGGGTGACGAACCGACAAGGCTCTTCAGCATATCACGTTGATAACTGTCGTAACAACAGATATGAAGGGAAGACAGGGAAGATAGGTCAACTTCATCCTTGACGAGGAACTCTTGCTGCCGTGCATCCTTGTTGTACTTGTTGTAAATCTCATCAGTACTTATATGATGAGGGTCATCGACAACCTTATACGCTCTGGTCGATCTCTTCTGCATGTTCCCGTTGCTGTAGTAGCACTTGTCCGGTACTTTGGCTAATAATTCTTCAACATCGATGACGAAAAACACCGGCATCGGGCATTTGGGGAGGCCGAGATTCAGTGCGCTGCTATAGTATTTCCCATCATTTCTATCTTTCCCGAGACATTCATTATAGAACAGAGTAGGGGACTTGGATATAAAATAGAATCTTGCGAAACTGTGTGCCTTAGCGGTGTTGTCAACGTTTGTGCCGGCACTATTTTCGAATACGCCATCAGCCTTGTTCCTACTCTGAAGCGTATGACTCTTTATAATCTTTACCGCGTTACTCATATGCGTAAAATGATACGCTCGCGGCTTATCAGGGAACGCCTCAACGAAACTGATGATGTTTTCTTGTTTCAGGTAACCCTTGTTACGAATCTCTACTTTATTGAAAAAAGCTTTGTTCCGTATAAGTGACGGCCAATCCCAATAATCTATGTATCTGTCGACAAGCGAGACGGAGAAATTTATTGTATCGGAATTCGACGCCATTGTCCAGTCTATCCTATCTGTAAACTTCTCGAGGATGTCGTTTGTGAATACGAAATCATTCCTTTTGCAGACAATGTTCCAGTTCAGATCATCAGCATACTCTTCAAGGGTCTCAATATCCGCAGCAGGAAAGTGCTCATTCTTAGACACCTCCTGCCAATCCAAATCGTCGGCAAAATCCGGGAGCAGATTCATTACATGCTCTGAAGACGACATTTTTTTCCAATTTACTTTATCATCCGGAATGAGAGCAATGATGGGAGAGCTTACGGGGAAGTAATGACGCCCGGTCAGCGTCATCCAGTCAACCTGTGATGATATGCGCTCATCTTGGGCCATCAACAGCAACAATGTAGATGAAGACCACAACTTGGCGGAGTCTCTTTTCGATAATGCCTCCCAGTCCCAGTCCTTATCTGAGTATCTAACCAAGAACTCAGTCGTCGGCTTGAATATCTCTGCAGAACTAAGCAGTCTCCAATCCCATTGATACTGAGACCTTGATTCAATGTCAGCCTGAGTAACTCGCCATTTGCCATTTGCAATCAGTGCATTATAATCGTATTGTGCTTCGGGAAAGCCTTTGATTATCTGAATTATGTCCACATCTTGGCGTTCGGACAATGATTTAAACGAGATGTACGACCGATAAGCGCTGATTACATTATTGAGTTGCTGCTTATCTTCTACCGTAAAAATACGGCTGTGAAGAGAGATATATTCCCAGTCAAGTTTTCTGGCATATTTGGTCAAGAACCAGTCCTTGTCATTGAGACTGTCTAATGTGGATAGGCCGAAAAAGTCCCATTTGTCTTCGAGACCTACTATCAATTGCTTGACATCCTTATTCCAGGATACCTCTCTGATGCCGGATTTCGGGTCAAAGGCCAGATGTTTATCAAAGTCTTTAGAGTAAGAGAGTGATTCCCAATCTATAAAATCAGCGCACTCTTCAAGATCGGTGAATATGTCAAACTCTTTCTTAGAATACAGCATAGATAGATCCCAAGAGAACCTACTATCATGATATGTATTTCGAAGAATACCCTTAAATTCATAGTATGAATACTCCTCGGATAGATACGTCCATGCAGCATCCTTGGAGGTCTGGTCCGTGATTGAATTAAGGGATGACGCTATCGTTGAAAGCCATGTGATGTCAAGCCGATTCTGCTCATTTATTATTCTGTCGAGAACATCATTCCAGAACCAATGATTGGAGTATTTTGTGAGATTCTCAATAATGAATTCAACGGGAAGGTTTGCGGAAAGATAGCTCCAGTCCCATTTGTCGACAAAAGCTGGATGTCCGATGTTGTTATACTTAAGGCTGGCAAACATCCTTTCTGTGAGAATACTCCAGTCCCAAGGCAATTTGTAATTCGCCTTTACGAAGTCGGTGGAGACTTTTTGATTGCCGGACAGTTTAGACCAGTTCCATTCAAAATCTTGGAATTCACTTATAGTCGTTTCGTCTTGCAATTTTTCTGAAACGAAATCTCTTCCGATAGGCGTTGTTACCCGATCGTTATAGCGAGTGAAAAATGGCTTGTCCCAGATTAGACTCGGATTACATTCAAAGCCGGGAGAGTAACGAGAGGAATGCCAATCTATCAGTCCTAATGTATCAAAGGCCTGAATCAATTCGTCTGACCAAGCATACTCCTTCTCGTTAAACAACAATGATGAAAGCGAGCCTTCTTCTTTGATGTTTGCGTTTACAGCAGACACGAACAATGAGTTGTTGATAAAGGTATGCGCAGTTTCATCATCTACAAAGGCTCTGTCAAAGAGGCGGACAAACTTAAGATGCTCTTGTAGGGTAAGGATGTTTTCTAAGATATACGACAGATCGAAAGTATCCTCGACTTTGTTCCAATCCCAGCGCTTGTCCGGATACTCCAGAAGAAGAGATCTGACGGGGATGGAATCTTCGGTATAATCTGACAAATCAACGTTTGTCAAGGCCAGATTACCAAGGACAAAATCTTTCTCTAGGCGTTTTCCGAGAGTCTCCCAATCCCATTCGGCTGAGTAGACCCCTGACTTAAGGATCAGACTCTCTATTAAGGACACTTCTCTTGTGGCATCGCTTGAAATGCCTTCAAGATCCCACGGATAGTCATTAAAGTTGGCAAGAAGGAAGTCATCCTCAACCCTGCTGGTAAGCGTTTCCCAATCCCACTGGTCTATGTATTTGTCTAAATGCTTGTAGATGATCTCTATGTCACAATTGTTGGACATATTTAGCCAGCAATTGCTGTTCGCCATTTCAACGATTTTAGCGAACAAGCACTCATCGTTCCACTTTGTTCTTGAGTCTTTTGTAAGTTCCTCAAAATTGACAAATTCAAAATAAGCTTCGAGGTTGTTATAGTCCAGAATTGCAGACTTGTCATCCCACAACTTCGCAAACAAACACTCCATGATGGCATTCTCCCTCTGAAGTGCGTTCTCGTCCAACTCAAAGAGCTGAGTCGCCATAGGAGCGATCTCTTTTTCGTTATACGCAACAGGAAAGTACTCATCGTCACTCGTATAAAGACGGATTGGGACTTTTCGTATCTCGATGTCGAAATACTCATCAATTGAGGCTTCAAATATGTTGCTTGGAACCTTTGACTGAAGAAGAATTCGTTTAATGAGCTGGCTCGGTTTCCTGCCGATTATCGTGGGAATCTCAACATCCTCCGGCCAATACTGTGCGCCACGCTGTAACTCGGTATAAATGCCCATGTCCTTGTAGAACGGGAACATTTGAAGGGCATCAGGGTACGGGTAGGAGAAAGTCAAGTGTTCGTAGAGATATTGTCTGCCACTAAAGAAACGGTAAGAAGTATTGTTTGCCAGAGATAGTCGTCCAAGATTGGTAAGCTCAACAAAGTCTTCGTTAACACGAATAAGGTGATTCTTCTCTACAATAGCGAGAATATCCTCGTATAATTTTACTTCAGATTTGTCATAATAAGCCTCCGGTTGGTTGTCTGCCATACTGAAACCAAGCATAATGCCGAGACTTCTTTTGTCATAAGCACCATCCTCGGTTGTGGCTAATAAAGAACAGATGACAAAATCAAGGTCAGACAGGGGTTCCTCCGTGTAATACTGTACACGACAGGAATAGCGTTTCAGGCCCCATTTGTGGAGGCTTGAATAGACGTACTCTGCATTATGAAGGAAATTCTGATTCATAGCTCGCTTTGTTCAATTACTCTATTGTCCGGATTGTTCCTTATCGTTTTAAACAGCTGCTCATAAATCGGATGCTGCGAAAAGTGTTTTTCGTTGCCCACTATTATAAGCAATCTCTTTGCACGGGACAAGGCGACATTAAGTCTATTCGGGGATTGAGCGAATCCCAAGGATGTTTGCTCGGGATAGCCATATTTCCTGAATCTCGCATAATTTGGAGCATCGTCTTTGTGCGCCTGAATCACGTGGCTTCGCACCATTGAGACGATGATGATATTACGCTCCATACCCTGAAACCGGTCAACGGTACTTACTCTAATTGGAATATTCTTGTGGAGTTTAGCCAACTCTCTTATCTGCTTTATCTGTTTTCCGTAGAAACTAATAATGCCGATCTGCTTATCTTCTTCCTTATCAAATTTTTCAAGGTATTTGGAGAATGTAGAAGATGATGCGAATCTATTAAGCAGTTTGCCGATTACCTCAACTTCGCCATAATTAACTCGGGATGTGCCATCAAGCATTTCTGGACTGTCAGTATTGATGAACAGCACATGCGTATTGTGGCCAATAAATGGCTTCATTTCAATGCCGTGATAGCGAGAAGCGGGGTTGGTAAAGTCGGGGAAGTTAACACCCAAGTCTTTCGGCTTGATTAAACCGCAATCAAGACCGCCATCTTTCAAATAGAACTGCTTAATTACATCGTTTATGTCGGGGTGCATCCGGTATTGCAGGTTGAAAGTCTCTTTGATGGATGAATCCGCATTTTCATACAATCTCTGAAAATGAGATTCTTCAATCTTGTCGAATTGCGTATCAAGGAACTTTTGTAGGCGGTTAATCTTTTCTCTCTCTTCTGGAGTCTTGGCAGAAGAGAGGGCATAATCAAGCGAAGATTCCATTTCTTCACGATCGAGCATCGGAGGGAGCTGACGATGGTCTCCGATAACTATAGCTCGATTCCCGTACACGAATGGAAGAACCAACTCCGCCGGGGTTGCCTTAGAGGACTCATCCTGAATAACAGTCGTAAACTCGATTTTTACGTTTCGCCCGTTGGGATTAAATATCTCTCTATTGTATATTTGTACTTAGTTAATTAAATTTGAATAGTAAAGACATCAGAGTATG
>ERZ773138.594-NODE-594-length-42208-cov-7.457856_pt1 | contig 42208 bp, 40 predicted proteins | sample MGYA00511114_ERZ773138 | MGnify/ENA primary metagenome ERZ773138 (study PRJEB29015, sample SAMEA2737805) | human gut metagenome | biome: human gut; feature: human-associated habitat; material: faeces | place: China | collected 2012 ...
GTGCGCCTTATATCCCCGCCCTGAAGGGCGAGGCTTTACGGCGCGCTGGGTAATTCCAGAACCAGAGGATGAGTGTAAGTTCTTTCCATGCTTTTGACGTATCCGCGCGAAGCTCTCCTGGCATGGCTCCGAAGAGGCGTTCCACTCTGCGCAGAAGAGATTCTCCCATCCACCCGGCCGTGACCTTTCCTTTCCATCCTTCCTTAGACTGGAAAGGAACAGGGCTCAGGATTTCAATGCTGACACCGTTTACCATGCCATGGGATCCAATGGTCTGGTCCATGTCCGACAGAACCTGATGACCGGAGAGAACGCATGGCGCATCAGAGCCGGCAAAGGTGAAATGCCGATGCGGACCGCCAAGCCACTTTCTGATACATGAGACAGCTTCTTCTCCAACGGAGACGTCCCTGCATCCAGGGAAAACAAGCCGTATTCCGTAACGTTTTCCCTGGTACATGCGTGCGTCAAAGGCGGTTTCCGGCCTGAAAAACCAGGAAGGCCAGGGATAGCCCTGATGGGACGCATACTTGAGAATCGCATCCAGTACGAGCAGTGGATGTTCCCTGGCCTGTTCAGCAAACGTGTTTTGCAGGACAATGCGACATTCCAGCCAGTGCAGCTCGGAAAGCCACTGATGCAGCGCAGAGACGGTATCATTCATTAGGCCAAAAAATCCTCCATATAGTGAATGCCAGCATGCAGAGTGCAAGTATCTGTATCGGATTTCATTCGGTATCAGGATCCTTTATCGTGGCTGCCTGTGAAGGCAATGTGGACACCGTGGGGTCCACGATATCCGGGCACAGGGGAAATGCTGTATTTTTTCCTAATCAGTCCTTTTAAGGGTATAAAATCAGATATAACCGGCTTTTCCAGGTACCCCGTACGGTTCCCCGAAATCAGTAAGGAGGGTAGGATTATTGGGCAGGTCTTTCCCCTGTTCCCGTGAATAATTCCGTCTTCTTTCGTGATCTTCATTCCTCGAGCCCGGAGATTTTGTCAATAAAGAAGGAGAAACTGCACTGCCAGGCAGGACATTATATTCGTCTGCCGCCTGGGGGAGGAGTGCCCATGATGAGGGCCGTCGTTTTTTAGTCATGCGTTTTCCTTGATACAGTGGAAACGCAGAATCAGTGTTACGGTACGTCTTATTGTTTTTGAGGACAGGAGGTAAAATACAGTCCATATTAAATATGGTATTTTTGCTATTATATTGACAATACAAATTTTGTATACGCAAAGAATATGGCATGTGAAAGTCATTCTTAATAAAGCGTATATTTTATATATTCTGAATAATAAAGCACATTATAGGTATATGACTGAATATTTTTTTGTTTATATTGCTATAAATGCAGAAAAAACAGACGAGAGATAGTGTGAGCTCAAAAGGATTGGCGCAACTCGGAAGCTTGTTTCTCGGTGCAGGTGTTTTTTCCTGCAGATTCCATATGGAAAAGAATTTCATCCGGGGCGATGGAACAATCCCCTGCTTGCCGTGCATCCTACACCTCCAACTACAACGCCCCTTGAAGCGTGTTTCTGCCAGGATATGCTTATCTGGTGGCCGATAACTTGGGTGGGAAGGACATCTGCTTTTCGGATGTGGTGATTTTCTTCCGATTGCGGCGTCCCGTCTTTAGAACAGGGCGATCTGCTGATACCATGCCGAAAAGGCGTGATAACTTATTCAGAGGCATGGCATGGAAAAGGTTTCGCGTATACTTCTTGTAGACGACCACCGCCTCCTTATGGAGGGAGAGCGCAGCCTGCTGGCTCCGTATTCGCACCTGCGCATAGGAGGGCAGGCCGTCAGCGGAGAGGAGGCCATTTCCTCGGCAGCATCGCTGAGACCGGACATCTGTCTTCTTGATCTTTCCATGCCTGGCATTGGCGGCGTGGAGGCCTGCCGGGGCATCCTCGAAACAACTCCCGAATGCCGGGTGATCATCTATTCCCGTCACGACGATGGCCGCTATCTGCTCGAGCTCTTTCATGCGGGAATCTGGGGCTATGTGTGCAAGAAGGACAGCCCCAGCCGCCTTCTTGAGGCCATTGATGCCGTACGCAGGGGGGAGGTCTTCATGGGGCTCCCTGATCCGGACGGGCAAAGGACGGCCATCCTGAAGAAAATGCGCGCCACGAAGACCGATGACGCGCTCTCATCCCTCTCTCCCAGAGAAAGGGAAATCCTGCGCCTGATTGCCGATGGTACTTCCATCAGGGACATCGCCGCGAGGCTGTGTATCTCCCCCAAGACTGTCGAGTCCCATAAATACAATATCCTGACCAAGCTCAGGGCCGGGTCTGTTACGGATCTCGTGAAGGTGGCCCTGAGAAACGGCCTGATCCACGTCTGATCAGACTTTTCCGTCAGAAGCTGTGAAAAATATCTCAGCTTCTGCCTGTCAGGAGGAAAGTGTCTTCAGGGGCAGGCGGTTGGCGGAAAAGCGTAGTATTTTCGCGGTTCTGCCCTGATGACGCTTTACGAATCTGTTTTTCCGGGCAGGCATACGGATTTTTCCCCGCTGCAAAGGGGCTTCTCAGGTATTTTCCTAAAGTGGGTTGTGAAAATAGGTTTTTTCCTGATGTTTCTGGGGCGGCTAAAGAGAGAGTGTTCCTGCTGGATGATGTTTTAACGGTCAGACAGCAAGGAGACAGTTATGGTTCAGTCAGCCGTTTACCCTCATAGTCCCAAAGTCAGGAATTTTGTGACCAGCACAGCGGCGGCAGTGGTTCTGCTGGCCGCCGTGCTTTTCTCGAATGGCGCCATGGCAGCTGATGAAGCGCCTGCGTCAGCGCCCGCCGTGCAGACGGAGCAGGCCGCCTCGGCCCAGCAGCCTGCCGCCCAGGCTGCCCAGGTGCAGGCACCGGACAAGGCTCAGGCCGCCCAGGCGGCTGCTGCCAATCCGGACGCGGGCGATCAGGTGGACAATCATCCGTGGTGGTTCTGGCCCGGATGCCTGCTCGTGTTCTGCTTCGTGCTCGGCATCATCGCCGTCATGGCCGGTGTCGGCGGCGGTGTGCTCTTTGTGCCGCTCGTTTCGGGCTTCTTCCCCTTCCATCTTGACTTCGTGAGAGGCGCCGGCCTCATGGTTGCCCTCGCTGGTGCCCTGGCCGCCGGTCCCGGTCTTCTGCGCCGTAACCTCGCAAGCCTGCGCCTTGCTCTCCCCGTGGCCCTTATCGCCTCGGCCTGCTCCATCCTTGGCGCTATCATTGGTCTCGCCCTGCCCACGACCATCGTCCAGACCTGCCTCGGCTGCACGATTCTCGGCATCGCCTGCCTGCTTCTCTTCTCCAAGAACTCCGTCCGTCCCATCGTGACCAAACAGGACGCCATCGGTCTAGCCCTCGGCATGCGTGGCAGCTTCCTTGAGCCCACTACCGGTGAGGTCGTGGACTGGAAGACCCATCATACCCTTATTGCCCTGCTCCTCTTCATCGTCATCGGCATCATGGCTGGCATGTTCGGCCTTGGCGCCGGCTGGGCCAACGTTCCCGTGCTGAACCTCCTTATGGGCGTTCCGCTGAAGGTTGGCGTCGGCACCTCCAAGTTCCTGCTTTCCATTACGGATACGGCGGCTGCCTGGGTTTACCTGAACCAGGGATGCGTCATCCCGCTGATGGCCATTCCGTCCATCGTGGGCCTTATGCTTGGTTCCATCGTCGGCGTGCGTCTGCTCGCCATCGCGAAGCCCAAGGTCATCCGTTACATGGTTATCATTGTGCTCTTTTTCTCCGGCGTTAAGGCTCTCATGAAGGGCCTCGGCTGGTAAGCAGTTATAAGGAGACGACCGCTATGTCAGAAGAAAACAAGCAAGTCCTCAATGAAACAACCCTGAAGAAGGTTACGGTCAGTCCTGCGCAGCTGCGTTACGCCACGACCCTTTTCTATCTCGGCCTCGCAAGTTTCATCCTCATGCTGGTGACCTACTTCCTGTATATCTTCGGCGTGACCACGCCTCTGGTTCCTCTGGATGAAATGCCGAAACTGTGGGTGCACAGATCCGCTGAATATCTCGCGAGAGCCCACATCCCCCAGGGGTGGGGCTGGATCAAACTCCTCAACAAGGGCGATATGGCGAACTTCATTGGCATCGCCCTGCTCGCCAGTGTTACCCTGATCTGCTACGTTCAGCTTGCCTGGTCCTTTATAAAGTCCAAAGAGGGAATTATGGTAGTCATAGCCATCCTTGAGATCATCGTTCTGGTGACTGCGGCTTCCGGCATTCTCGTGTAGAGACGCTGAACCGTCCTGCTGCAGGGATGGAGAAAAGCAATCCCCGCGCAGGAGAACGTCTCCTTCCCGGGGGCTGCAGCCGGCAGCCCTCCGGGAGGAAATGTGTGCATGGGCTAAGGAGAGGATCAAATGCTTGACGCCATTGTCAGGGGCTTCAAGAAACTCTGGGATGTATCGGACGACGTGTCCCCCAGGCGCTACCGTTCGCTGGGCCGTCTTCTTTCCTTCCTGATGATCATTGTATCCGTAGCGCCTCTGCTGGTGCTCTCGTGGATCAATTACAACCAGTACCAGGCCTCCATCTCGCGGGAGACGGAAGTTCCCCTGCGCGATGTGGTGCAGCGCACAAGCTCGGCTCTGGAAGTGCTTCTCGGGGAGCGCCTCTCCACTGTGAGCCTCATCTCCCAGGCCTATACGTACGGCCAGCTTTCCAATGAGGAAAATCTGACCCGCATTTTTCTTGCCCTGCGCAGCGAATTTACCGGATTCGTGGATCTCGGCCTTATCAATGAGGACGGCATCCAGACACGCTACGTGGGCCCCTATCAGCTGCAGAACGTTGACTATTCAACCCAGGCCTGGTGGAAAGACGTCCAGGTGCACGGCAAGGTGGTTTCCGACATCATTTCCGGCGCGCGCGGCGTGCCCCACCTCGTGCTCGCCGTCGGCCATCTCGGCGCGGGCGGCCGCAGCTGGGTTCTGAAGGCGACCATCGAGACCCGTCAGCTCGATAAGATTCTGGCCACTGTAGGTCAGTCCGGTGAGACGGATATCTTCCTTCTCAACGGCGGCAAACTCCTTCAGACGCCCTCGAAGAATTTCGGCAGTCTCCTGGAAAAGTGTCCCCTGCCGCTGCCTGCCGTGAGCTACACCATCACGTCCGGCAGACTTGCGGGAACTGACGGCGCCCGCTGGGCCGGCGCGTACGCGAGCATTCCCGGCACCGATTTCATGATGGTGGCGGTGAAACCCGAAAGGTCCATTCTGAAGCCCATGAGCGCGCTGCAGTCCGACATCCTGCTGGTTCTCGGCTTCGGTGTGGCCCTTATCATCGTGGTCACCTTCCTTCTCATGAAGTTCCTCATGAAGCGTCTCCAGGCGTCCGATGAGCGCCGCGTGGCCGTCTTCGCGCAGATGGAGCACACGCAGAAGCTCTCCTCCATCGGCCGCCTCGCCGCCGGCGTGGCGCACGAGGTCAACAATCCTCTTGCCATCATCAATGAGAAGGCCGGCCTCGCCATGGATTACCTCAATGCCATGGACGATTTTCCGAAGAAGGACCGCATCGTCAAGCTTATCGGCAGCATCGGCTCAGCCGTTGACCGCGCCCGCGGCATCACGCACCGCCTGCTCGGGTTCACGCGCAGGATGGAAGCCAACATGCAGCAGATGCAGCTCTCCGAGGTTATCGAGGAGACCATGAGCTTCGTCGAGAGCGATGCCAGGCACAAGAATGTCGAACTGAAGACGGATCTCGACAGGAGCCTCCCCGAGGTCACGAGTGACCGCGGCCAGCTCCAGCAGGTCTTCCTCAATCTTATCGGCAACGCCATCCAGGCTGTCAGCGAAGGCGGACATGTGGAAGTATCGCTGAAAGCCAATGATGCGAAATCCGTTGTGGTAAGCGTCACTGACGATGGCTGCGGCATGAGTGAGGAAGTCAGAAAGTGCATTTTTGAGCCGTTCTATACCACGAAGAAAGAGAACGGGCACGGACTCGGCCTGTTCATTACCTACGGCATAGTGCGCCGGCTCGGCGGCGAGATCTCTGTCGAGAGCGAAGAAGGCAAGGGTACGGCGTTCCACGTTGTCATCCCCTATGTCAAACCGCAGGAAGAGGCGTAACAGCCCGGGATAAAAGGAGAATACGCAATGGGACTGAAGGTGCTGCTTGCAGATGACGAAACCGAATATGTGGATACGCTGGCCGAGCGCCTGGAACTCAGGGATTACTCGGTCAGGGTCGTGCATGACGGCATATCTGCGCTGACTGCCGTTGAGGAGGACATGCCCGATGTCGTTGTGCTCGATCTCTTCATGCCCGGGCTCCCCGGCAACAAGGTTCTGGCCGAACTCAACCGCCGCTATCCGAAACTGCCCGTCATCCTCATCACGGGACAGACCGGCGAGAACGGCTGCGGCGACGGCCCGGCGCAGCAGGCCTACACCTGCCTGACCAAGCCCGTGCCGTTCAATGAGTTCCTCCGCGTTGTGGGCGAGGCCGCGAACTCCGCCCGGGACGCGGACGGGAAGGATAACAAGGGATAATTTCATGGACAGAAGCGAATGTACTTCCAGGCTCCTGGCCTCGGCTATGCATGAGCTGCGCAACGCCCTCGCCGTGATACGGGAATCCGTCGGGCTTGCGTCTGATGTGGCCCGCATTCAGGCCCGCGGCGGAGATGCGGCCGGGAATATATCAAAGGAAATGAAGGACAGGACGGTGGAAGGGCTCGAGGACGTGCAGCGCCAGGTGAGCCGCGCGTCCGAGCTTGCCGACGCCGTGGACTTCCTCGGCGAGGCCGTGGCGGCGGGGGAGAGCAACGGACAGCAGTGCGACCTTTCCCGCGTGACCGCTGTCTTCAGCGTCCTCGCCAGGCGGCGCGCCAGAAGCTTCCATATGGAATTCGTATCCGAGTCCAGTGACGAGCCCGTGTGGTGCTCTAAGCCCGTGATGGACGTGTTCATGGATCTGCTCGGGGTCTTTGACATCTGCTCCTCGGCCGGCGGCGACGTGAAGGTGGGCATGAAGGCGATGCGCCGGAAGGACGGCGCCGGGATACTTCTGACGCTCATCGCCGGAGGCGCCTCCAAGGATATCGTTGTCTCGGCGCTCACAGGCACGCCTTCCATCATGCCCGACGCCGGCGGCTGGTGCGACAGGCTCATGATCTGGAACAAGGACGATAAAAAACATTTCTGGCTGTCCCTGGGAACAGGGCAGAACGCGTAACCACCGTGCGGGCTGCGCCTCAACCGGTTACTCTAAGGAGTCGTTATGTCGAAGGAACCCATTAAAATCCTGCTTATCGATGACGAAGTCCAGTTTGTGGACACGCTGAAGGACAGGCTCTTCCTGCGCGGCTTTGATGCCGCCGTGGCCTATAACGGCGAGGATGGCCTCAAAAAGGTCAAGGCCAATCCGCCGGACGTCATTGTCCTTGACCTGAGGATGCCCGGCATCGATGGCTTTGAAGTCCTGCGCGCCGTCAAGAAGACCAATCCTGAGGTGCAGGTCATCATACTGACCGGCCATGGCGGCGATGCGGAGGAAGCCTCCGCGTTCCGTATGGGCGCGTACAGCTTCCTGCGCAAGCCCATGGATATCGATGATCTTCTGAACTGCATCCGCCTCGCCTACCGCGATCGTATCGAGAAGCCTTATGTGGCCGCGGCCATGGCCGAGGGCGGTGACTTCGATTCCGCCCGTGAGGTGATGCGCGAGAAAGATCTCATGAAGGACAGAAAGTAGCCTTTCGGCAGCCCGCAGCAAAGGGGAGCCGTCCTTTCCGGTTCGTGCTCCCCCGGGCTGAAATTTTTCCGGAGCCCTGATTTCCCTATGGCTGGAGGCGAAGCATGGACATTCTGCTCGTGGACGATGAAACGGCGTTTGCCGGTCTCCTGGCCGATCGTCTCCGCCTGCGGGGGTATACCGTGCGCTGTGCCCCGAATGCGGAAACAGCGCTTCGCCTCATCGGAGAGAAGGCCCCGGACGTGGCCTTCCTCGACGTGGGGCTACCAGGCATGGACGGGATCGGGCTCCTTGAGAAGATACGTCTCATGCCTGCGCCCGTTATCTGCTGCATGCTGACAGGTGCGGCGCAGGTCAGCGTGGCCGCCAGGGCACTCAGATCCGGGGCTTTTGACTGGCTGGCCAAGCCTGTGACCCTCGAGGCTGTGGAAAAGGTTCTGTCCCGCGCCAGGGGACAGCAGAAGAAGGTCAGGCAGCAGGAAATCCTCGCCGAGGCGGCGCGCATGCGCACCTTGGAGCGTCTCACGCAGGGCATAGCCCACGAGGTCAATAATCCCGTCAATATCATGCTCCAGGCGGCCGGCGAGATAGAAGATATTCTCATGGAAGAGGGGATGCAGTCCGTTCCCCCGCCTCTTCTGAAAGAAATGGATGGGGCCATAGCCACCATCAAGCGCCAGAGCAGGAGGGTCCGGGAACTCACGGGCACGCTGCTCGTGCTCGGCCGCGGGCTCGATAAGGAAAGCCGCGCCGTCAATCTCGCCGCGGTGACAGAAGAAGTTTTCGGCATGTTCAGAACGAGGATTGAGGACTGCGGCGTGGAGGCGCTGACGCGCATTGATCCCGCCATGCCGGCCTTCCTGGGATCCCGGCTCGAGATGCGGCAGGTGCTCCTGCACCTCGTGGAAAACGCCATTGACGCCATGCCGGATGGCGGAAAGCTTGTCGTGGAGGGCTGTGTGCGGCCTGTTGAAAGCGGGAGCGAGGAAACGCTTTTCGGAGACGGCACGGACGGATCCTCAGGAAAGGTTGTCGAAATCCGAGTGCGCGATACCGGTGAAGTCATTCCGGAAGCCGTGCGCGGTGATATTTTTCAGCCCTTCTTTACGACAAGAGAAGTGGGGAAGGGCAAGGGCCTAGGGCTCGCCGTGTGCAGGAGCCTGGTGGAGACCCGGCAGGGGCGCATCGAACTGGAAAAAAGCCTGCCCGGAAACACCTGCTTCCGCATCCTCCTGCCTTTTGAAAAGGTGCCTGCCTGATGGCGTGACACGTGAAAGAAAAAGAAAACGCCGGATAGCGCAGGAGTGTTTATTCCGGAGTGCGCCATGTAAGCCCGGGATCCTGTCTGTGGTCCCGGGCTTACATGGTTTCAGGAGGAGAGAAAAACCGGGGCAGAGTATTGCCAGAAAAGAAAACAGGTGTATAACGATAATGATTATCAATTAAAATCCCCCAAAAGGAGGAAGCTATGCTTCAGGCTGCTGTTTTTACCTGTTTTCTTCTGGTGTTCTCCCTGCTTCTCCGCGGAACGCTGTTTTTTCTTCCGCATCAGAAGCTGCCGTAACCGCCGCTTCCTTTCCCATCCCTGTGTCCCCGGCGGCTTCAGAGCCTGAGAACCGCACCTGTTTCCCTGCTTTTTGTCACGGACAGGAGCTGGATCCGGGGATACATACACCAGAGGCTGCGTCATCTTCGCGGCGACCATTCCGCCGGGGCGGTCTCCATGCCCGCCTCTCCATTGCCGGCGGCCGGCCTCTGCAGTCCGCGGCTGTTTTGTCCTGTCATGGTTATCGTCGTGCTGTCCTCCCTGCCGTCAGTCCCCGCCCATGGGTTCAGACAGCCGTGGGGGACAAAGGAGACTGCGTATGGCTCAGCGGGGTGTGCGGATCACGGAAGACAGAGATAGTAAGGAAAGAAAGTGTAAGACGGACGTTTTCCTCCGCAGGCTTGCCTTCCGGTGCGGTCTCGTTTTTTCCTCTGTCGTGTTTTTCCTTCTGCTGGCCGGATTTCCTGTTCGCGCGGATTCCGCGGCCCCGGATTCGTCCGGTCAGGCCGCGGCTCAGATGGTGCAGGGTGAGTCTGCTGCGTCCGGCGGATTGGCCCCGGTCCCCGCAGCCGCAGGGCAGACGCAGGACAGCGTTCAGACCGCCCAGGCTGCCGCGGCAGATTCCGGTGCCGCGGATCAGACAGACAGTCACCCGTGGTGGTTCTGGCCCGGATGCCTCCTCGTGTTCTGTTTCGTGCTCGGCATTATCGCCGTCATGGCCGGCGTGGGCGGAGGCGTTCTCTTCGTGCCTCTGGTGGCAGGTTTCTTTCCCTTTCATCTCGACTTCGTGAGGGGCACCGGCCTCATGGTGGCCCTCGCGGGCGCCCTGGCCGCCGGCCCCGGCCTTCTGCGCCGCAACCTCGCGAGCCTGAGGCTCACGCTGCCCGTTGCGCTCATCGCTTCGGCCTGCTCTGTTGTCGGCGCTGTCATCGGCCTTGCCCTGCCCACGGACATCGTTCAGACCTGCCTCGGCTGCACCATACTCGGCATCGCCTTCCTGCTTCTCTTTTACAGAAATTCGGCTGTCCCCACAGTGACAAAGCAGGACGCCGTCGGCCTGGCCCTGGGCATACGCGGCAGTTTCCTCGAGCCCACCACCGGTGAAATCGTGAACTGGAAGACCCATCACACGCTTCCCGCCCTGCTCCTTTTCATCGTCATCGGCATCATGGCCGGCATGTTCGGTCTCGGCGCGGGCTGGGCCAATGTTCCCGCGTTTAATCTCATCATGGGCGTTCCTCTGAAGGTAGGCGTGGGAACCTCCAAGTTTCTGCTTTCCGTGACGGATACGGCTGCGGCCTGGGTCTATCTGAACCAGGGCTGCGTCATCCCCCTGATGGCCATTCCGTCCATTATGGGTCTCATGCTCGGCTCTCTCGTCGGCGTGCGCCTGCTCGCCCATGCCAAGCCGAAGTTCGTCCGCTACATGGTCATTGTCGTGCTGTTCTTCTCAGGAGTGAGAGCCCTCATGAAGGGCCTCGGCTGGTAGAAGGAAAGGAGAGTGTTATGGCTCAGCAATACACAGATATCGCAAAGGACAGCCGGCTCGCTGAAGTGAAGGCCGGACCGGCCCAGACGCGCTACGCGGCCACGCTGGCCCACGGCGCGGTCCTGAGCTTCGTCGTCATGCTGGTGACCTATGTTCTTTATGTTTCCGGCATAACGGAACCGCTCGTGCCTCTGGAGGAAATGCCGAAGCTCTGGGTGCACAGTGCCGCGGAATACCGGGCGGCCGCGCACATCCCTGAGGGGTGGGGCTGGCTCAGGCTTCTCAGTAAGGGCGACATGGCGAACTTTATCGGCCTTGCCCTGCTCGCCAGCGTAACGGTTGTCTGCTATGCGCAGCTCGCCTGGTCGTATCTCAGAAGCCGCCGGAAACTTGAGGCCGCCATCGCGCTTCTGGAGATCCTCGTTCTTCTGGCTGCGGCTTCGGGGCTTCTGGTGTAGAGGCTCCCGCTCCCGTCCCGTTTGCATTGGGGGAGGCTGTGCCGTATAGAAGGGAGCTGGTTCCCCCGGTACGGAAAACGTCTGCCGCGCGGAAAACGCGGGGAGAAGCCGGACGGGAAGAAGGCGTGCCGCGCCTTCCCTGAATGATATGTTTCCGAGGAGCGAGAGATGCCGAAAAAAACCGCGATGCTGTGTGCCCTTCTTTTTTCCGCCTTCGTCTGTCTGGGAGGCGCTGCCCCGGCGCAGGCCGCGGGCAACACCACCAATGACAGCTTTAACAAGGCGAAGCGCATGCTGGAGCGTCAGGTGTACGCTGACCATATGGTGACCATTTACTGCGGCTACCGGTACGGCGCGGACAAGAAGGTCGAGGTGCCGGACAGCTTCAGCACGCCGCGCTTCCTGAAGCGCGCCTACCGCGTGGAGTGGGAGCACAGCGTGCCTGCCGAAAACTTCGGAAGGGCCTTTGCCGAATGGCGTGATGGCGACGCCCAGTGCGTGGACAGGAAGGGCAAGCCTTTCAAAGGACGCAGCTGCGCGGAAAAGGTGAACCAGGAATACCGTTTCATGCAGGCTGACATGTACAATCTCTTCCCTGCCGTGGGCGCGGTCAACGCCATGCGCAGCAATTACAACTACGCCATGCTGCCGGACATGGAATCCACCTTCGGCTCCTGCCCCATGAAGGTCGACGAGCAGAATCACAGGGCCGAACCACCGGAAGCCGCCCGCGGCCAGCTGGCCCGCGCGGCGCTTTACATGGATGACAGCTATCCCCGTTACAACCTGAGCCGACAGCAGAAACAGCTTTTCGAGAGCTGGAACAGAATGTACCCGGTGGATCAGTGGGAATGCACCCGGGCTTCCCGCATCGAGAAGCTGCAGGGCAACGAGAACAGGTTCGTGAAGGACCCCTGTGAGAAGGCCGGCCTCTGGAAGTAGATTTTTTCCAGGCAGACAGAAAAAGGGGACAGCGCAGTGCGCTGTCCCCTTTTTCTGATCAGGAATTTTTCCTGGAGCTACATGGCTGCCCTGCGCTTGGTGGCAGCGAGAAGCGCGAGGGTATCCTTGTGGAGCCAGCCGCTGTCCACCATGGACTGGGGATTGGGTTCGTCCATGGCTTTTATGGCCGTGCGCAGGATATCAATGGTGCTTCTCGCGTCATTCTGGACGAGCTGGATCACTTTGTCGTCGTGCATGGCCTGGTTGATGGTTGCGTCATAAGAGTAGCCCAGGGTGGGGAAGACTCTGCTGAGGATCCCGACGCGCCGGATATTGGTGAGATTTTCATCGCTGTAGCCGGTGAAGCCCTCGTTCTTCGCTTCCTGCTCGAGGCCCGTCTGGAGTCTCGTGTCGAAGTCAGGAGCGATGTCGCCGTAGATATTAAGGGCGCGGGGGCCGCGTTCCGGCAGGAAGCTTCCGGAGCTGAAATCCGGGCAGCCCGTGAGAACTGCCGGCGCGCACATGATGGCGCAGGCAAAAAGAATGGTGCGGATTTTTTCGCGCATGCGTGTCTCCCTGTTTGGTGGTTAGGCGAAGATGTGGACGCCGGCGTAGCCCACCACATGCGTGGTGTCGCGGGCCGCTCTGGCAGAGGTGTCATGCATGACGAGTTCCGCGGGCTCTGAGGCGGGTTTCCCGTCTCTGAGTTCGCGCAGGCAGAAGAGGGCGAGGGCCATGGGACCGGCGCCGCACATGGTGATGCCGTGCTTTGAACAGACATCGAGGAGGCCTTCCGGATCCTCGGCGAGCACCTTTTCGAGGGCCAGGCTGTCCTTGTATTTTGTGGTGTTCTCGTCCTCGTAGTGGTTCATATCGCTGCTGACGAGAATGCCGGCGCTCTTCTCCTCCCGCAGGGCCGCGGCGAGGATGGAGCCCGCGGATTCGAGCGCACCGGGATTCTGGGTTCCTATGCACACGGGAGTGATAAGCGGTGTCTTCCCTCCGGTCACGTACTGCAGGAAGGGCAGTTCCACCTCGATGGAATGTTCCCGTTCGTGGCTCAGGAGGTCTGCCTCGAAGAGGCCGGCCTCAGTGAGACGAGCGGCCATATCAGCGTCTACGTCTACGGAACCGAGCGGAGTCAGCCACTTTCCGTCGGGCCACACGCCGAAGGGGCGTCCGTACCCTGTGTGATTGGGGCAGAGAATCACGAGACGTTCCGGCAGTCTGACGCCTTCCAGCGTGGCCGCGGCCGTGAACCCTGAAAAGATGTAGCCCGCGTGGGGCAGCATGAAAATAAAGGGTGCGGACGCCGGGCTTTTGCCGGCGAAGGGCCGGAAGAGCTCATCGAGCATGCTTTCGAGGGCTTCACGGCTGCCGGGATAGAACTGATTGGCAACGACGGGACTGCGCGTAGGCATGGCAGAACCTCCTCTGTCGGAACGCGGCGGCGGAAGCCGCCGTGTGAAAAAACAGGGTCTCTGCCCTGACGGGAGGAGACCCTGCAGACACATATTCTTTGCGGATGATGTTAGAAGAGCTTCACGCCGCCGATCCAGCTGTGCGCCGTGCGGCCCCTGACGGTCTTGTTCAGGTAGGGCGTGTTGAAGCTTTTGGAGTAGAGCGTTTCCGGGGTGACCGTCCACTCGAGTTCGGGATCGAAGAGGATGAAGTCAGCCGGATCGCCGGGATTGAAGCGGCAGCAGGGGAGGCCAAAGATCTCGGCGGGCTTTTCGGCCATGAGGCGGATGAGGTCGGCCTCGGTGATGACGCCGTCCCTGACCAGCGACCAGATGAGCGTGAGCGAGAGGTCGAGCCCCGTGATGCCGTTGGGCGCGAGGTCGAGAGTGGTGTTCTTTTCCATGGCGATGTGCGGGGCGTGGTCCGTGACAATGATGTCGATGGTGCCGTTCTTTACGGCCTCGCGCATGGCCTCGCGGTCATCGGGCGTCCTCAGGGGCGGGTTGACCTTGGCCAGGGTGTTGTAGCCCTCCATCTCCGACTCATCGAGGAGGAGATAGTGGGGCGTGGTTTCGGCCGTGACCTTCGCGCCGCGCTTCTTTGCCCAGGCGATGATGTCAGCGGACATCCTGCAGGAGACGTGGGCGATATGGATCGGGATGTTCAGGTACTCGGAGAGCATGACGTCTCTCGCGACCTGCATGGCCTCGCCCACAACGGGCTGGCCCATGACGCCGAGCCTGCCGCTCACCTGGCCCTCGTTCATGAGGTAGCCTTTGGCGAGATCGGGATCCTCGCAGTGATCCGTGAAGACGAGTCCGAGATCCCATGCGTATTCCATTGTGCGGCGCATGAGTTCGGTATTGGTCATGGGTCTGCCATCATTGGAGATGGCAACGCAGCCGGCGTCCTTCAGTTCGCCGAGAAGGGCCATTTCCCTGCTGGCGAGTCCCACGCTGGCGGCGCCCACAGGGTAGAGGCGGGGGCCTGCGGGATGCGTGGTGCGGGCGCGCTCGAGCATGAAGCGGGTGACGGAAGCGGAATCGTTGACGGGTTTTGTGTTGGGCATGCACATGACCTGGCAGAATCCGCCGTGGGCGGCAGCCTCAAGGCCGGTGCCGATGTCTTCCTTCCACTCGAAGCCGGGCTCGCGCAGATGCACGTGGCAGTCCGTGAGGCCGGGGAACAGAACGAGGCCGCCCGCGTCTTCAGTCTGGGCGTCTTCGGGGGCCGGCGTTTTGCCCGCGGGAGTCATGGTTACGATTTTGCCGTCTTCGCAGAGCAGGTCGACAGGGGCGCCGAGGTGTCTCGCGTTCTTCAGAAAAAATTTCATGGTTCCTCCAGAAAAAATCGGGGCTTGGCCTGTATCCGCGGCTAGCCTTCGTTGCGGGTGGTGAGAAGGTAGAGAATGGCCATGCGCACGGCGACACCGGCCGAGACCTGATTGAGCACGAGGCTCTGCGGGGTGTCGGCGATGTCATCGGCGATTTCGAGGCCGCGGTTCATGGGGCCGGGATGGAGGATGTACGCTCCCGGCTTGGCCAGGGCTAGGCGCTTTTTCGTGAGGCAGTAGCGGCGCGAGTATTCCATGAGGTCGGGCAGGAGGCCGGCTTCCTGGCGCTCGAGCTGCAGTCTGAGGCACATGACGGCGTCCACGCCGCGGACGGCCTCCTCAACATTGGTGTAGACATCGCAGTTCCAGCTGTCCACGCCGGCGGGCAGCAGGGTGCGGGGGGCGCAGATGCGGACTTTCGCTCCAAGGAGGTTGAGCAGGTAAAGGTTGGAGCGGGCCACGCGGCTGTGGTCGATGTCGCCGAGGATGCAGAGCGTCTTTCCCGCGAAGTCATTCCCCCACACCTGGCGCAGGGCGTAGCTGTCGAGAAGAGCCTGCGTGGGATGGGCGTGCCAGCCGTCGCCGGCGTTGACGATGCTGCAGGGCAGGAGCTTCGAAAGATATTCCGCCGCGCCGCTTGCGGAATGGCGGATGACGATGACGTCAGGATTCATGGCCATGAGGGTCTGGGCCGTATCCTTGAGTGTCTCGCCCTTGTTTATGCTCGAGCCTGACTTGGAGAGCGCGAAGGTATCGGCGGAAAGGCGTTTGCCCGCCATGTCGAAACTTGTCTTGGTGCGCGTGCTGTTTTCGGAGAAGAAGAGCACCACGGTTTTGCCTTTGAGGGTCGGGACTTTTTTGACCGGGCGCCTGTTGATTTCCTGAAAGCTGGCGGCAAGGTCCAGAAGATGTACGGTGTCTTCCCTGCTGAGCTGGCTTACATCAAGCAGGTCCTTATGTTTCCAGAGGTATCGATTGTCGTTGTTCACAGCTGCCCTCCAGCCGGCCCCTTCCCGTTCCGTGCTGTGCGTTCCGGGGCCCGTATAGGTATAATTGTGGTTCGGGTGTCTGGTTTTCTGGCAAAAAAAAACCGCCCTCAGGAGGCGGAATGAGAAAACGTCCGGAGAACTGCCTGGCTGGCAGCCTCATCGGCGCAGAAATGCGCACTGAGCCGGATACAGAATAGCCGTATATTCATGCTTTGGAATTTACTCGGGGCTCCCCCGCTTGTAAAGAGGTTCCTCATCTCTGGACAGACGGCAGGCGACTGCGTATTACAAAAGTCTATTTTTTTTTCAAGGAGAAAGCCATGGTATTCTCTTCGGCTCTGCTTGTGCCCATCCTCGTATTCATGGGCTGCGGCGCCATAGCCGGCATTCTGGCCGGCCTGCTTGGCGTCGGAGGCGGCATCGTTATCGTCCCCATGCTGGATATCGTCTTTGAATGGCTCCACTATCCGCCGGAGCTTATCCACCAGCTGGCTCTCGGAACGTCTCTCGCCACCATTGTCATCACGTCTATCTCGAGCTCGCGCGCCCACGCCAAGCGCGGCGCCGTGCACTGGGATATCTTCGCCAAGATTACCCCCGGCATCCTTGTAGGCACCTTCTGCGGCGGTCTTGTGGCCACGCACATGCCGACCACGATTCTGAAGGTGTTTTTCATCGTGTTCATCATTTTTGTGGCCTGTCAGATGCTCTCCGGCTACCGCCCGAAGGCGAGCCGTGAAATTCCCGGCACCTGGGGCACCATGGGCGTGGGCACGGTCATCGGCGGCGTTTCGAGCTTCGTCGGCATTGGCGGCGGCACGCTGTCCGTGCCGTTTATGACCTTCTGCAATATTCCCATGCATGAGGCTGTGGGCACGTCCGCTGCCATCGGCTTTCCCATTGCCGTGGCCGGCAGCATAGGCTACATCGTGGGAGGCTGGGGTGATCCCGCGCTGCCCGCGGGCTGCCTCGGCTACGTGAGCCTCTTCGCCTGGGCCGGCATCGCGGCCGTGAGCTTCTGCACCGCCCCCCTGGGCGCCAGGCTTTCCCATGCCCTGCCGACGGCCAAGCTGAAGAAGGTCTTTGCCCTCTTCCTGATTATCATCGCCGCCCGCATGATCTGGCAGGTCGCAGGCAGGTATTTCTTCTAACGGACGGAGTCCCCTTTGCTGAAAAGCACCTTCAACAGACGCCGCGCCGAATCGGTGTGGTGGAACCTGCTCTGGCTCACTGTGGGCGGTATCCTGAACGCCGTCTGTCTGCAGTGCATCTCTCCCGCGCACGGATTCCTTTCCAGCGGCGTCATGGGCATGGCCCTGCTCGCCAACTACTGGACATCGCTCTTTGACGCCTCGACCTGGTACATTCTGCTTTCGGCTCCCATTTTCGTCTGGGGCTGGTTCTTCGTGAGCAGGCGCTTCCTGTTCTACACGGCCTACGGCACAGTGGTGACCTCGACCGCCGGCAAGATCCTCCTGCTCATGAACTTTACCATTCCCCTGCAGAATGAGATATACGCGGCCGTGCTCGGCGGCGTCATGTTCGGTGCGGGCAGCGGCGTCATGCTGCGCACCCTCGGTTCGAGCGGCGGCATTGACATTATAAGCGTGGCCATGAAACAGCGGTGGAACATCGCCATCGGCCAGTGCACCTTCCTGTTCAACGTGGTGCTCTTCGCCACGGCGTATTCCACGGGAACGCCGCTCGACAAAATCATGGCCTCGCTCATCATGATGTTCATCTCGGCGAGCGTGCTCGAGTACGTGCTCGGTCTCTTCAACCGCCGCAAGCTGGTCTTCATCATCTCGGATCACGGGGAGGAGATCAGCGAGGCCATCCTCGTGAGCGAGCGCTTCGGCGTCACCGTCATGCGCGGCAAGGGCGCCTACTCGGGCACTGACAGGGAAATCCTCCTGACGGTGACCAATAACGTGGCCCTGAAGCGGCTCGAGAACCTTGTGGACAGCATAGATCCGAACGCGCTTTTCATCGTGGACAACGCGTTCTACGTATCTGGCGGTCAGTTTTCCCATCAGATTGAACGGTAGCCGCTCTGGACAGCGGTGCCGTTTGAGAGCATATCAGGCGCTCTGCCGCCGGAACCATTCGGGGCAGAGCGCTTTTTTTGCTGATTTTTTACCGATTTCCGGAGAGTTTTATGTCAAGTGAGGAGATGCTGGATTGGAAGAGCGGCCTGAATGAGGCCGGCGGGCGGTCTGAGTACGCCGCCGAACTGCGCGCCTTCATGGGCCTTGCCAGGGACAGTGTGGACCACGTGTTCGCCGCCCTCAACAGGGGAGGCGGAGGGGACGCCCAGGCCATTGTGCATGAGGTGCGCGAGAAGGCCGGCCGCCTCGGCTGCCGTTTCCTCGCGGCGAGATCCCTGGATCTTGAGCTGGCTCTCAGAGCCGGAGCGGATACACAGGTCGTGTACGGCCGCTACGCTTCAGCCGTGCCGGATACGCTCTGCGCCATTACCGCCTATCTTTCCTGATTTTGAACGGCCCCGGGGCCCCTGCTCCCGTCTGCCGGAACGTCCGTCTGGCGGCACGGTTTTGTGCCGGGAGAAGGCGGCGTATCCGAAAGCAGGCCGGGGGCTTTTTTTTTCGGAGTAAATACGGTAACTAAATTCGTTCTGGACTTACAGTTGTCCTGCCGGGCCGCACGAAGCGGCCGGCCAAGCTCGAAAAAACGGGGGGAACCGTGAAACATTCTGTACTCTGGATGAGCTGTCTTGCCCTTGTCCTTGCGCTTCCGCTGCAGGCCCGGGCCGCTGACACCTATAAAATCGGTCTCATGTGCCCCATGACCGGCAAGTGGGCCTCCGAAGGCCTCGATATGAAAAATATCGTTGACCTGCAGGTAAAGAAGGCCAACGAGCAGGGCGGCATCAACGGCAAGAAGATCGAGGTTGTCGTCGAGGATGACGCCGGCGATCCCCGTTCCGCTGCCCTGGCCGCCCAGAAACTCGCTTCCTCTGATGTGAAGGCCGTCATCGGCACCTACGGTTCCGCCGTGACCGAGGCCAGCCAGAACATTTACGACGAGGCCGGCATCCTGCAGATTGCCACGGGCTCCACGAGCATCCGTCTTTCCGAAAAGAACCTCCCGCTCTTCTTCCGCACCTGCCCCCGCGATGACGCTCAGGGAAGCTTCGCTGCCGAACAGCTTCTGAAGAAGGGTTTCAAGCGCATCGCCCTCCTGCATGACAACTCCTCCTACGCGAAGGGGCTTGCCGACCAGACCAAGAAGTGCCTGGACGGCAAGGGCGTGGAAATCGTCTTCTTTGACGCCCTGACCGCCGGCGAGCGCGACTACACGGCCACGCTCACCAAGCTCAAGGCCGCCAATCCCGACGTGATCTTCTTCACCGGCTACTACCCCGAAGCCGGCATGCTCCTGCGCCAGAAGAAGGAAATGGGCTGGAACGTGCCCATGATGGGCGGTGACGCCTCCAACCACGCCGACCTCGTGAAGGTGGCCGGCAACGAGGCAGCCAAAGGCTACTTCTTCGTCAGCCCGCCGCTGCCCCAGGACATGGACACCCCCGAAGCGAAGGCCTTCCTGAAGGATTTCCAGGCCGCCTACCATGCCCAGCCCGTTTCCGTGTGGGCTGTCCTGGCCGGTGACGCCTACATTGCCATTGAGGACGCCCTCAGGGCCGGCAAGTACGAGCCCGAGGACATGGCCAAATACCTCAAGACCATGAAGGACAAGCCCGCCCTTTCCGGTAAGATGGGATTCAACGAGAAGGGAGACCGCGTCGGCGACTTCTACCGCATCTACGAAGTGGAGGACGGCGGCAAGTTCGTCCTGCAGCCCAAGAACTAGCATTTTCCGGAGCGGGGAGGGCTCAGCCCCTCCCCGTTCCGTCCCCGCCAAAATCATGGAATTCTTCTTTCAGCAACTTCTCAACGGACTCGCCGTCGGTGGCATCTACGCACTCGTGGCCCTGGGCTACACCATGGTCTACGGTGTTCTCAAGCTCATCAACTTCGCTCACGGCGACCTGTTCGCCATCGGTGCCTATCTGGGCCTGACCCTGCTTGTGAGCTGCAACCTGGCAGGCATCCTTTCCCCCCTCCCCGCAGTCCTTCTGGTCTGCGTCATGGTGGCCGTGCTCGTGGCCATCATCGGCTATCTGCTCGAGCGCGTGGCCTACAGGCCCCTGCGCCATGCGGGACGCCTTTCCGCCGTGGTCAGCGCCCTTGGCGCGTCCATCTTCTTCGAGAACGCGCTCATGCTTATCTACGGCGCGCGCGTCTACGTCTATCCCGACTTTTTGCGCCCCGATTTCACCGTGCATCTTTTCGGCCTGAGCATCCCCGGCATGCGCATCCTGATTATCCTGAGCTGTGTCGTACTCATGGTGGCCATGCAGGTCTTCATGCTGCGCACGAAGACGGGCGCGGCCATCCGTGCCGTGGCCATTGACCAGGGCGCGGCCCAGCTCATGGGCATCAACGTGAACCGCGTCATCTCCCTGGTCTTCCTCATCGGTCCCGGACTCGGCGGCGTGGCGGGTATCATGGTCGGTATCTACTACGGCCAGATTGACTTCCTCATGGGCTGGTCCTACGGCCTCAAGGCCTTCATCGCTGCCATTCTCGGCGGTATCGGAAATATTCCCGGAGCCATGATCGGCGGCCTCATCCTGGGTGTCAGCGAGGCGCTGGCCTCGGCCTACATTGCCGTGGCCTGGAAGGATGTCGTGGCCTTCCTCGTGCTCATTCTCATCCTGATTATCCGCCCGACCGGCCTCCTGGGCGAACGTACGGCGGACAAGCTATGAGTTTCCTTTTCGATTTTCAGGACAGGCGGACCTATTTCGGCATCGGCATGGCCGTGCTTATTCTCGTGCTGCCGCTTTTCCTCAACGCCTACTGGACTGACGTGTGCGTGAGCATCGGCCTTTACGCCATCCTCGCGCTTTCTCTCAATGTCATTCTCGGTCAGGCCGGCATTTTCCACATGGGCCACGCGGCCTTCTACGCCGTTGGCGCCTACGTGACGGCCATCCTCAACACCATGTTCCACTGGTCCATTTTCTGGACCATGCCCGTGGCCGGCTTCGCCGCCGCGCTCGTCGCCCTCGTGGTGGCGAGGCCCATCATTCATCTGCGCGGCGACTATCTCCTGATCGTGACCATCGGTATCGTGGAGATTGTGCGTATCGCGCTGACCAACGACATCGGCGGCATCACGGGCGGCTCGAACGGCATTTTCGGCATCGCGCGCCCGCGCTTCTTCGGCTTCCGCATCGTGAAGAGCATTCAGTTTTACTACCTCGTCTGGGGTATGTGCGGCGCCACCATCCTTCTTTTCCACTGTCTGTGGCACTCGCGCATAGGCCGTGCCCTGAACTACATCAAGGAAGATGACGTGGCCGCGGAGGCCTGCGGCGTCAATGTCACCCACTACAAGCTCATGGCCTTTGTGCTGGGTGCTTTCTGGGCCGGCATGGCCGGCACCCTCTACGCGGCCAAGATGACCACCATCGCGCCCGCCTCCTTCAACTTCATGGAGTCGGTTATCATCTTCGCCGTGGTTATTCTCGCGGGCGGCAGCCAGCTCGGCGTACTCGTCAGTGCCTTCCTCTTCATCGGCCTGCCTGAGCTTCTGCGCGGCTTTTCCTCCGCTCGTATGCTTTTCTTCGGCGCGGCCATGATGATCATGATGGTCTGGCGTCCGCAGGGGCTCATGCCCCCGAGGCAGCGGCGCTACAGGATCCCTGATCCCGGTACGGAGGAGCGGTCATGAGTACGCTTCTTGAAGTGGAAGGCATGAGCAAGATCTTTGGCGGCCTTGTGGCTGTCAATGAGCTTGATTTTACCGTGGACAGGGGATCCGTTGTCGGGCTTATCGGCCCCAACGGCGCGGGCAAGACCACCGTTTTCAACTGCATCACCGGCAACTATGTCCCTGAGCGCGGCGACATTCTTTTCAACGGCCAGAGCATCAGGGGCAGAAAGCCGCATACCATCGTGGAACTCGGCATAGCCCGCACGTTCCAGACCATACGCCTATTCGGGCACCTCTCCGTGCTGGAGAACGTCCTGGCCGGCAGGCACTGCCGCCTCAGATCCGGCTTCTTCTCCTCCATGTTCCGTCTGCCTTCCCAGAGACGGGAAGAACAGGAAGCCGTTGAGCGCTGCATGAAGGAGCTGAAGTTCGTGGGCCTCGAAAAGTTCTGGCGCGAGGAGGGCGGCAGTCTCGCTTACGGCAGCCAGCGCCTTCTTGAAATTGCCAGGGCCCTGGCCTCTGATCTGAAGCTCATCATCCTGGACGAGCCGGCCGGCGGCATGAACGATCAGGAGACGGAAGACCTCATGCGCGTCATCGACGCTATCAGGAACCGCGGCATCACTGTCCTGCTCATTGAGCACGACATGCGCCTCGTCATGCAGATCTGCGAGAAACTGGTCGTGCTTGAGCACGGGACGCTCATCGCCGAGGGAACCCCCGCCGAGGTGCAGAAGGATCCTGCGGTCATCGAAGCCTACCTCGGATCCGATGACGACGAGGAGTACTAGCCATGGCCCTGCTTGAAATCGAGAATCTTCATGTTTCCTACGGCAGCGTGGAAGTGCTGCACGGCATTTCCCTGCACGTGGACGAGGGCGAAATCGTCACGCTTCTGGGCGCCAACGGCGCCGGCAAGAGCACGACGCTGCTTTCCATCAGCCGCCTCGTGAACCCCCGGGAGGGCCGCATCACCTTCGACGGAAAGAATCTTCTGGACTACGAGAGCTATCAGGTGGTGGGCCTCGGCGTATCCCAGTCTCCTGAGGGCAGACGCGTCTTCGGCACCATGACGGTGCAGGAGAACCTCATGCTCGGCGCTTTTCAGGTTCACAGCGAGACGATCAAGCAGAATACGCTGGAATGGATTTTTCAGCTCTTTCCCCGTCTCCTGGAGCGCCGCTCGCAGATGGCGGGCACGCTTTCCGGCGGCGAGCAGCAGATGCTGGCCATGGGCCGGGCCCTCATGGCCCAGCCGAGGCTCCTGCTCCTTGACGAGCCGTCCCTTGGTCTCGCCCCGCTTCTCGTGAAGAGTATCTTCCGCACCATACGCCGCATCAGCGAACAGGGCGTGACCGTCCTCCTTGTGGAGCAGAACGCCCGCGCTGCCCTGAAGCTCGCGAGCCGCGGCTACGTGCTCGAGGTGGGCAATGTGGTTATGGAGGACACGGCAAAGGGACTCCTGGCCAATCCGCGCGTGCAGAAGGCCTATCTCGGAGGCTAGCGCCTTTTTCAGATGACACAAAAAAAGGCTCCGCGCAGGCGGAGCCTTTTTTATTTCCGGGAAAGCCCGAATTAGGCAAGCTGCTTCAGAAGGGTGTCCTTGATCTCGTCAATGGTGCCTTCGCCATTGAGCTCGATGTACTTGGTCTTGCCTTCCTTGGCGAGTTCCTTGTAGAAGTAGGCGGCAGCGAGGGTGCCGTTCACCTTGTCGTAGTAGATGTCATGACGCTTGTTGATGGCGGCTTCGTCCTGATCGTCGGAACGGACGGTGAGCTCGCCGCCGCAGACGCGGCACTTGTCGCCGTTCGGCTTGATGGCGTCGATGAAGATGTTGTTGGGATGGTTGTTGTCGTTCTTGCAGAGGCGGCGGCCCATGATACGGTTCTTGGCCACTTCGCGGGGCAGGAGGATTTCAACCACGTAGTCGAGCTTCATGCCGGCCTGCTGGAGAGCGTCCCAGAGCTTCTTGGCCTGCACCATGTTGCGCGGGAAGCCGTCGAGGAGCCAGCCGTTCTTGCCCTTGGTCTTGAGGGTATCGAGCACCATGGGGATGGTGATTTCGTCCGGGACGAGATCGCCGCGGTCGATGTAGGCCTTGGCTTTCTTGCCGAGCTCGGTGCCGCCCTTGATGTTCTCACGGAAGATGGCGCCGGATTCGATGTGAGCAATGTTGTATTTCTGCTTGATCAGGGAGCCCTGGGTGCCCTTGCCGCTGCCGTTGGGGCCGAAGATGAGAATATTCATGGGGATTCCTCCTTTGGAAGTTTGTGCAAAAAAACACAATTGAAGGAAATCTACCCCCCTGCCATTGCTGTGTCAATGCAGGAAAACGATCCTGCCACGATCATAGCGCAGCGTCCCTGCCCTGGCCCTGCGGTACCTGACGGGGCCGTACCGCTAATAGACGTCTGATTCCTCGCCGCTGTGGGAACTGCTGTTGTCATGGCGGAAGAGGTTGAAGACGCCGCCGAATATGCCGAAGACGCCTTTGGCCAGACTGCCGAAAGTATTGAGTATGACCTTGCCGCCGTTGACCACGGTCTTGGGATTGGAGAAGGGGCCGTGCACGTAGACCGGAATGAGGGGCAGACCAGGCATGTCGACATTGAGGTCGAGGTTCATGGTCTGGGTGTTGAGATCGAATTTTCCCGTGCCATTCACCTTCATGCCGTCGCCTTTGAGCTGGAAGTCCTGCGTGCGCAGCACGCCGGAAGTAATTGTCCCGGATCCGCTGCTCTCCCTGAAAACCGTGGGCTTGCCCTTGGGCTTCCCCTCCTTGTCGACGCTCTGGAAGCTCCCCTGGCCCGAAGTGAAGTGCGCGGTGCCGTTGAGGCCGCTGGTCAGCTGATCCGGACCCGACATGCTGCCCGTGACGTCGGCGGAGAGCGCGGCCTGTCCCGTGATGATCGACGTGGCGCCGAAGGCGCGCATGACGTCGCCCAGGGAGAATTTGCGCACGGCCATCTGTCCTCCGAAGGAGAGTCCTTTATCGAAAACGGCATGCCCGTTGAGGGAAAGGGTGCCGCCGTAGAAGCCGCCCGTGAGGCCCGAGACGGTGAGCCTGCCGTCAGAGAGGTGCAGGGGGCACTGCAGGTCGCGGATGGTGATTTTGCCAAACACGGCGCTGCCCGCCGAGAGCGTGCCCTTCGCAGAGAAGTCCTTCATGGCGCTGAAGTTCCAGCTCTTCTGGCTTCCGCCCGGGATATTTGTTTTTGAGCCGCTGCCGGACTTCTGGCCGGTGAGCCGGCTGAAATCGAGCTCGGCCATCCTGATTTTGAATTCGAAATCAGGCTTCTGCCTGCCAAAGTCAGCGGTAACGCTGCCCGTGGTGCGCACGCCGTTCACTTCCGTCTTCAGGTCGCTCAGGGTGATTTGCCTGTCCTTCCAGACCATTCTGGCTGATCCCGTGAAATGGCGGAACTGGTTCGGGATGTCGGTCTTTTTGCCGAGGTTCGCCTGCATGAATTCCGGCACGTTTACGTCAGCTTTCTGAATGTCACCCGTGACCGAGAACGACTGTCCCTGTTTCTGGATGGTCAGGCTGGCCCTCGAAGAAAGGCCCTTCAGCGTAATCTGGCTCTTCGTCACGCTGAGGGTGCCGTTTTTGCTGGTGAGTGTCGCCGTTCCATTCGCGTCAAGGGGAACCCCTTTTCCCTTCATGGCTGGGATGGCTTTTTCGAGATCTTTCACCGAGAGCGTGAACGGCAGGTTCTGAAAGTGCATGCCGTCGCTCTGGCCGGAAAACCAGAGCATGCCGTCCAGAGTGGCCTGGGCGTCCCAGGCTCCCTGGCGTTTTACGCTGAATTTCCCATCGAGGCCGAGGGTCTTCTTCGCGTAAGCGGCGCGGCGCAGGGCGCAGTCGATATCGAGATCCGTGAAGGGGCCGTCAGGTCCGTTCGTTTCGGACGCGCTGAAGCTTCCTTTTGCGCAGTCCACGCTGATTTTGCCGTGGAGTCCGGACAGAAAATCATCGAGCGTGCGGCCCTTCGAGGTGACGTCGATGACCGTGTCCATGGTTCCCTTTGCCGCAGGAAAAACAGCGAGATCTTTTCTGAGCGCCGCGGCGGATACGCTGCCCGCCTTCAGGGTGATGTCGTAGAGGGGCGTCATGTGCGTCCCGTAGATGAAGCAGTTCCCCGTGAGGGGCCCCCCATAGAAGTCCGTCTTTACGGCGAGGTTCGTGCCCCGTATGCCCGTGCGCTGTGAGGTCTGGGGCGTGATGACAACGCCGCCGTTCCTGATGTTGAGTTTTCCGTAGTGGATGAGGCCGGCTGAGAGACGGATGTCGTAGCTGAGGCCGCCCTGGCTGTTCTGATCAGCCTGAACCGTGTTCCGGTCAGGCTGCGCCGTGTCCTTTTTCCCCGCTGCGGCTGTCCCAGGGGGTTGGGCCGTGGCGGCGGGGGGCTGTGCCGGAGCAGCGGGCTTTCCTTGCGCGTCCCGTGCCGCGGGCGCCTTCGCGCGCTCCCTGCGTCCCCAGAATTCGTCCGAGGTCAGATCAGAGAGCGGCTTGTGCGTATAGATGGGCGCGGTCACGGGTTCGCCCAGGGCTTCGGGGAGGGCTTCGCCGAGATCGACCTCGCGGCTCTTCAGGTTGAGGTAGACGACGGGATTTTTCCAGGACGCCACACCGCCTTCGCCACGGAACTCCGCGTCTGCCGCGGTGCCGGTAACGCGGGGAGCCTTCATGCCATGGCTGTCCAGCGTGAAATCGATGATGCCTTCGGAGACCTGATCCAGGGACGCCTGGAGGCCGGGCGTGATCCAGCGCGCGAAACTGAGCCAGCGGGTGAGGCTCACCTTGGTGAGGCTGAGGCGGCCCGTAATTTCAGGCCCCGGCTCCCGCAGGGCCAGAACCGCGTCCAGACCGGCCGAATCCGTGCCCATGGCGAGCTTTCCCAGCATGAGATGCAGGGCCCTGTCCTTTCCCGGGTAAGGTTCATCCGCTGCGCCGGCGTTCTCGGCAGCGGGGAAGATATCCGCGTAGGGCGGCCTGTCAGCGTTTGCCGTGAAGGGAGTTACCTTTCCCGTGATTTCGAAGGGGATGGGCGTGGCGTCGAACACGTAGACACCCGAGGCCGAGCCCTCGGTGATGAAGCCTTCAGGGGAGCCCGTGATGCGCACGTCGACGCGCAGCCGTGTGGAGAGGATGGGAAGGGAGGCTGAGCCGCGCACCTTCATGTCAATATTGCTCATGGGACGGATCACGTGCGTCCGGCTGTCGATGTCGACTTTGGAAACGCTCCAGGTGCGGTTTCCCATGACAAGGGAACCTTCCGAGACGGTGACGCGCATCTGGGCGCGGTTTCTGAGCGGCCGCACGGCCATGCTGAGATCCGCGCCGCGCAGGTGAAGACGGCTGCCGTCTGCGTCTGTGAGTTCGGCTTCAGCGTCCATGATTTCCGCGGAACAGTACAGGGGCAGAAATTTTCTGCGGATGCGGCTCGGGATGGCGAAGGCGTCTTCGGCCAGGGTGTTCCCGGAGTCCGCGCTGCCGGCTGTTTTCTGCTGCCGCAGCTTTTCGGCGATGCTGAAGGGCAGTGTGCCCCGGGCCGAGGGGCGCACAAGCATGAAATGCTCGGGCCTGAACTCTCCGCGCACAAGATAGAAGAGGCTCGGGCGCACCGAGGCGAACTCAGCCCTGAACGTGAGGCCGTCCTTCTTCACGGTGATGCCGTCCACGGAGAGCATGGGCGAAGGAAAGACGTTCAGTCCTATGCTGCCTGTCTCTATCCCGCAGCCCGTTTCCTCAGCCAGCCTGTCCCTGTAGCCCGCCACGAGGGAATCGGCGTTGAGCTGCAGAAAGATGAGCGCGCACAGAATGATGATGGCCAGGACCGAGGCCGCGATGATGACAGCGCGCAGAACAGTGCGGAGAACCGATGTGTTCAGATGCACGTCGGACTCCATGGCGTTAGGGCACGTCCGAAGGGGACGTTATACCGGGAATGAAAAAGAAGATCTGACAATTTGCCTGGTGTCCTGCAGAACGGGGAAGGGAGAAGAAAGAAGGGACAACCGGGCGTGGCTGCCTCAGTCAGCGGGAAGAAACGCGTAAACTGTGGTTTTACTATCCCAGTATGGCCCCGTGGGCAAGGCTCGCGCCTGTGGCATGGCTGGGGGATATATGCCGGCGCACGAAAAACAGCTTTCCGGGCACAGCCTGATGGCGCGTGGGTGTTCCGTCTCATCCGTAATCTTCAGCAGAGAAGGGCTGTCTGTTCAGCCGGGGCCTCCGGTCCGGTTCCACGGCCCGCTGCCGGCGACGCTCCGGGGAAGATGGTTTTTTATGGCTCCGGCAGGGGGCCGGATGGGGGCTTCTTTGCAGTTTTCCCGGTATGAGAGTAACATATAACAACTTTGGCGGCGTTTTCCCGCCGTGAGGAGGATGAGATGGCAGAACACGTGCAGGCGCACATGGTCGTGGCCGATGATCAGGGAAACATTTTTGACGATCCCTACCTGCTGATGGTGGGGCGCCGCGGCAGCCAGTGGGGAACGCCCCGTCCGGACGAACTCATTCCCCTGCCGCCGGAGAGCGAGCTTTTCCTGCTTCCCGGCCGCCGTGCCGTGGGGCTTGACCCTGAGACCGGGGAAACCGTGGAAACGGATGATCTGGCCGTGGCCGCCTTCGCGGCTCCGGGTTACACGCTGTCCGCGCATCCCGTGTACAAAACCGACCCTGACGCGCCCATGCTGCCGCTCTTCGCCTACGGAGCCGTGGGGTTTGCCGAGGACCGCTTCTGGATCTGTGCCCACAGGGTGGATCAGGACAGAAGGCAGCAGTTCAACAAGGTGCACAGGAGCAGGATCGAGAAAGGCGTGCGCGAAATGCTGGCCGCCTATCCCGGAAACCGTCTTGTCGGGCATATCGTCAACGACTGCGTTCTGCGCTACGACTGTCCGGCCGCGAGAAATTTCGTACTCGGCCGCTACGAGGCTCCGCTCCCGTCCTCACAGGTCTGCAACGCCCGCTGCATAGGCTGTATTTCCGAGCAGGAGGACGGCTCGCCCATCGGCGTCACGCCGCAGTGCCGGCTTACCTTCACGCCCACGGCTGAGGAAATCTGCGAGGTCATGCGCATACACGAGAAGCACGAGACGAAGACCCCCATCTACTCCTTCGGACAGGGATGCGAGGGCGATCCGCTCATGAATCCGGAACTTCTCTGCAATGCAGTCCGCCTTTTCCGCGAAGGAGGAGGCCGGGGGACGGTGAACTGCAACACCAACGCCTCCCGTCCCGATGCCGTAAAGGCTCTCGCTGAGGCCGGGCTGACCAGCCTGCGCGTGAGCCTCAACAGCGCCAGGGAGGAGGTCTACTCCCGCTATTACCGGCCCCATTATTCCTTTGAGGATGTCAGGGCTTCCATACGGACGGCGAGGGAGCATGGCGTGTTCATTTCCCTGAATCTGCTCTTCTTCCCCGGCGTCACGGACACGGAGAATGAGCTTGAGGCGCTGACGCATCTCGTGGGCGAGGGCGGCGTGAGCATGATTCAGTGGCGCAACCTGAATATTGATCCCGAATATTACCTGAAGCTCATGGAAGGCATTGATCACGGACCTTCCATGGGGCTCAGGCTGTTTATGAAGCGTCTGCGCAGGACCTGCCCCTGGATCAGGTACGGCTATTTCAATCCCTATGTGGGCGACGGGGCAGACCTCACGGCGCCCATGCCCGGCGAATGGAAGGAGAAGCCGTTCGAACCGCTTGAGGACGGGGACGGCGCCGGCGCGTAACCGAGAATACAGTCGGGGGGGCTTCGGGCCTGCCCGGGGAGTTCATCATGAAGATACTGGTAGTGGGCGGAGCCGGCTATATCGGCTCCCATAACGTGCGCGCTCTTGTCGAGCGCGGCGACGAGGTGGTCGTCATGGACAGCCTCGTGACCGGACACAGGGAAGCCGTGCACCCCGGCGCGAAATTCTACAAGGGGGATATCCGCTCCGCCGAAGATCTCGACAGGGTCTTCACGGAAAACAGGATCGACGCGGTCCTCCATTTCGCCGCCTTCATCGAGGTGGGCGAAAGCGTGGCGAAGCCGCTCAAGTATTTCAACAACAACGTGGGCGGCATGCAGTCCCTGCTCGAAGCCATGGTGCGCCATGGCGTGGACAAGCTGATTTTTTCCTCCACGGCCGCCGTGTACGGTGAGCCCGAGAGCGTGCCGATTCCCGAGGACGCGCCCAAGAATCCGACCAACCCCTACGGCGAAAGCAAGCTCATCATGGAAAAAATGATGAAGTGGACGGAGAAGGCCCACGGCATCCGCTCCGTGATCCTGCGTTACTTCAATGTGGGGGGAGCGTATCCGGGCGGCCTCATCGGCGAGGATCATCACCCCGAGACTCACCTCATTCCGCTCATCCTGCAGGTGCCCATGGGAAAGCGTGAGGCCATTTCCATTTTTGGCACGGATTATCCCACGCCCGACGGAACCTGCATCCGCGATTACCTGCATGTCATGGATCTGGCGGACGCCCACCTTCGCGGTCTGGACTACCTGGCCGCGGGCGGAGCCAGCACTGTCTGCAACCTCGGCAATGGCCAGGGCTTCTCCGTGAAGGAAATGATTGAGAGCGCCCGCAGGGTGACGGGGCTTCCTATCAAAGCGCAGGTGGCCGGACGCAGGCCCGGCGACCCGGCCCGCCTCGTGGCCTCTTCCGAGAAGGCCCGCAGGGTGCTCGGCTGGCAGCCGAAGTACGGCATAGACGAGATCATCAGCTCGGCCTGGGTATGGCATAAGTCCCATCCGGACGGCTACGCCGGTTAGTCCGCATCAGAAGATATGGAAAGGGCCCGGAGCGTTTTTGCGCGCACCGGGCCCTTTCCCGTTTTTCAGAGGAAACGTCACTGGTTCCTTTCGGCCCGTGTGAGAAGCGGAGCCAGCACGATGATACTGAGCCCCATGGCCGCGAGAGGCATGAGGGCTGTCTGCAGGCCGAAGACGTGCGAGAGCATGCCCACGCCGGCGGGGCTTGCCAGCATGCCGAAGAAGCTGATGGTGGAAATGATGGAAATGGCCACGCTCGGTGAAACGGTGCGGCTTTTTGAGGTGAGCGAGTAGCAGAGCGGAATGGCGGGAGCCATGCCGAAGCCAACCATTGCGAAACCCGCGGTGGCCGCCGGCAGGGTGGGGACGAGGCAGGCCAGCAGGAAGCCCGCCGCCGTGCAGAGGCCGCCGAACTGGAGCACGCGTATGGCGCCGAAGCGCACCACGAGCCGGTCTGCGATGAAGCGGCAGCAGACCATACAGATCATGCAGGCGATGTAGCCGGCCCTGACCAGGGCCTCGCCGGGACGGACCACCTGGGCGAAGTACACGGCGCTCCAGTCGTACATGGTGCCTTCCGTGGCCATGTTGCTGAAGGCGATGAAGCCGAGGAGCAGAATGAAGCAGCTCGGCATGGTGAAGCCGCGGTGTTTTTTCGGCGTGAATTTCCTGGGCAGATCGTGCGGCAGAATCCTGTGCCTGACGCTGAAGGTTACGAGACAGGTGACGGCGCACATGATGATGAAATGCGGAAGAGGCGGAAGGCCGAGGGGCGCCACGATGGCGCCGAGCGTGCCGCCGGCCACACCGCCGAGGCTCCACATGCCGTGGAACGTGGACATGATGGGCCGTTTGTAAAGGCATTCCACGTCAACGGCCTGGGCGTTCAGGGCGATGTTGAAGGTGTTGCTCGCGAAGCCGAACAGGAAGAGGGCCGCGGCGAGGATGGGAAGCGACGGGGCGAGGCCGAGCCCGGTGAGGCAGACCGCGTAGCAGGGGAGTCCTGCCAGGATGACGGCCTGGGAACCCCAGCGTTTGATAAGGAGTGCGGCGACGGCCACGGCAGCGAATTCGCCTGTGGGGGCGGCAAAGAGCGCGAGTCCTAGGGCGCCGTCAGAGAGGGAGAGAGCCCTCTTTATGTCGGGGATGCGGCTGGCCCAGGAACCGAAGACGCTGCCCATCATGAAGAAAAGGATGAGCAGGGATACTCTGTACATGTGCACGGGAGCGGCCTTCCCCGTACCCGTGTTTTCCGGAGCGGAGCCTTTGCCGGCGCCGTCCTGGCCGGGATTTCTGATGTTCATAGTCGGACCTTCGGCTGCGTAAAGATTCCCTTAGTCGAGGCAGTCGCAGAGCGTGGGATCGCGCAGGTCGGTGAATTTGATGTTGCCGGCCGTGATTTCATGCCTGAGGTCGTCCATGCGGCTGGCGAGCTTTCCGGAGACGGGGCTCGTCTTTGCCCAGTCGTCCGAAAGCCTGATGTCCACGCCGCCGTTGGCCAGGGTATAGACGAGGATATCCTTGGCGCGGAAGTGACCGGACGCGGCAGAATCGACGATTTCAGTGAGAGCCCTGTCAAAGCGTTTGATGATGGAGAAGGGCACGCGGCCGGGAGCCTGAGAGGACTGATCCTGATCCATGCCCACGAGCAGGGCCCTTGTGGTGCCTGCCGCGTTCCAGACGCCGCGCTGTCCGTAGCCGCCGGCGACAACGACAATGCCGCAGCCCTTTTCCTCGAGGGAGCGCAGGGCGTCGGCTTCGGCGAGGGGCTTGTTGAACCCTGCGCTGACCTGCAGGGTTTTCGTGCCCGGGGAGGAGAGCTGGGTGCCGTCCACGAAGGCTTTGTACATATTGTTGAGCATGGGCGTCTTTTCGGCCTGGAGCCATCCTATCTTCGTTCCGGGCGCGAGGAGTTTTGCGGCGGCCGCGCCGGCAATGTAGGCGGGCTCGTTGTCCTCGAAGGTGACGGACATGATGTTGCGGTTGCGCACGCCGGTATCGATGCAGCCGAACATGGTTTTCGGGAAGGCAGCGGCGTTGTCGCGCAGGATTTCGTGCAGGCGTCCTTCGGCGACGATGACGAGATCATGGTCAGATGCGGCCTTCCGGAAGATATCGGTCTGGTTCGTTTTGTCGGGATCGGCGATAACCACCTCGGCGGAAGCGCCGTGCTTTGCTGCGGCCGCGCGGAGAGCATCCCTCAGCATGTCGGCCGCGCCGTGATCGGAGGCGCCGTTCTCAAGGATGAGAGCAATGGAAAGAGGCCGGGCGGAGCTTTCTTTCTGGGAAAGAAGGACTGCGCTACAAAAGACGGTCAGAAAGAAAAGGGAGAATGAGAGGGCGCTCTTTATGCGGGACAAAAGGAAGGAAATCGACACGGGTGTACACTCCTGTGGTGGTGGTAATAAAGGGCCGGTGCTGTTGATTCTGCAGTGACAGAGTCTGTTGTATTTGGGGAAAATTGGGTTAATATCAAAAAATATGGATTTGCAAGGGAAAGAGGTTTTTGTGAAAAAATTCTCTTGCCTGCTGCTGTTCATAAATATAGATTGAGGGCACATCCGGTGGTACTCTGCGTACGTCCGGATTTATTTTGTCAAAACGCTATGCCAGTGGCAGTTAGGAGGGAACCCATATGGAAAATACAGCGCCCCTGTGGCTCAACCCGAGATGGCTGAAGAGCCTGCTCAGTGAGACCTCGACGCCTACAAGGCCCGAGGTTGAGAGCATTCTTGACAAGGCCATGACCATGGAAAACCTCACCGTGGAGGAAACGGCGAGCCTCATGCGTGTGAAGGATCCCGAGCTGAAGCAGCTCATCCGCGAAACGGCCCGGAAGGTGAAGGGAAAGGCCTATGGTGACCGCATCATCATTACCGCGCCCCTGCACCTCACGAATATCTGCAGCAGTGAATGCACGTACTGCCCCTCCCGTGTGAACAACAAGGCCATTGAGCGCAAGCGCCTCTCCATGGACGAGATCCGCGACGCCACGACCAGGCTGGTGCAGCAGGGCCACAAGCGCATGGTGCTGGCAGTTTCCCACGTCACGGCCGAGGATATTGATTATATCCATGACGCCGTGGAAACCGTCAACAGCGTCAGTGACGGCGGTGAAATCCGCTCCGTCAACCTCAAGGTGGAAGGTCTCGACGCCAATGACTTCAGACGTCTCAAGGAAATCTGGGACGTGAACGTCGTCATTTCCTTCCAGGAGACGTACGATGAGGAATGCTACAGGGCGACGCACCTTGCCGGCCCCAAGGCCGATTTTTTCGCCCACCTCAACGTGCCTGACGCCATTTTTGACGCTGAGATGAAGGACTGCGGCTTCGGGCTGCTCCTCGGCCTGAGCGACTGGCACTTTGACGTGCTGGCCATGATTCAGCATTCCGAACATCTCATCGACAAGTATGGCGTCTTCCCGCACACCGTGAATCTCTCGAGGCTCTGCCGCGTGCCCGGGTCCCTGCTCTGGCCCGCTCCCCACGCCCTGAGCGACGAGGAGTACATCGACTGCATCGCCATGGTGCGTCTGGCCATCCCCAACACGGGCATCATCGTGTCCACACGCGAGCCCGGCGATCTGTGGAAGCAGGCCTGCGATGCCGGCGCCTCCCAGCTTTATACCGGCAGCCTGGCCAATCCCTATGAATCCTGGACAGAGGCCCCCAATCAGCAGGTGCCGTTCCCGGATCAGTCCGAGAGCCATCTTGACGAGGTCGTGCGCTATTTCGTCGAGACCGCCCATCACCTTCCCGCGTTCTGCGCCGCCTGCGGCCGCATGGGCAGGACCGGTCAGGAATTCATGGAAATGGTGCGCAACTGCGGCATGAGCAGCCAGTGCTGGCCCAACGCCTGCGCCTCCCTTTATGAGTACCTGCTCCACTACGCCACGCCGCGTACCCGTGATCTGGGCGAAAAGCTTATTAAGGCCAAGCTCGGCGAGATGAGCAGTTCCGAGCGTGAGATTGCAGAACGGCTTCTGGGATTTGTCAGAAACGGCCGTCTTGATGAATTCGTGTAACATTCGTATTCTTCCTTCTTCCTCTCCCAAGAGGGAGGGGAAGAAGGAGATTTCTCAGTTTTGTCGAACAGAAAGAGCCTTTACTTTGACCGCCGGGATGTGGATATCCTGAAGCTGGTCAACAGGATTCTGGACAGCAGGACGCCATCAGCCGAGAGTCTTTCTGACCCGAATCTTCACCCGCATGGCATAAAGGAACTGGTGGATACGCCGGTTGCCCGCATGGCCTATGCCGTGGTGAACCTGCTGCGCAATCTCGAAAGCGGAGGCGGCCAGGCGAGGGATCGTCTGCTTGCTCTGAGAATCCTTTATGACGAAGTTCTGAACAGCGCGCATACGATGCTGCGCCGCAACACGGCGCGCGTACTCATGCAGATTATGAAGAGCATGGTGCGCGCGCATGGGAATGAGCAGCGCCAGCTCAAGCTGGCCCATGATTTCCGGGCCGCGGCGCAGGGTACGCCCCGGGTGGTACGCCGCCTGCTGCACCGTTACTTTCTTCCGGAAATGTCGGAGTCGTGGAATCAGCTGGCCTTTGACGACCATGTCTACGACATGAATACCAAGGGCCGCAAAAGTCCGACTCATCTCATTATGGACGCCTGGATCAAGGGCCTCAGGTCGCTCACCGTTGTGTACGATAACTGCGTCACCATAGAGGCTGCCAGGGAAGTGCTCGCCGCCGCGGCCATCGTCGGCATCGAGGTCCGTATCGGTCTCGAGTTCAGGGTGCCGTACCGGGATCAGTTCGTCAGCGTCCTGTGGATTCCCCGAGGATTCTCTTCTGACCAGGATTTTCTTGAGTTCCTGGGAGCGCCTAAGATGAACGCCCTGTCCGTGCGCGGGCGCGAGGTCGTCAACTGGGAGCGTGATTTCGTCCTGCGCTGTCTCGCCGTGTGGGACGATGTTCTGCGTCCGCAATACCAGAAGCTCTACGGCCTGAATATCCCTCCGCTCGGAGCCGATGCTTTTCTGGATTTTGTGGGCAGGGGGCACGCCAATCTCTCGCGGCTTTCCGAATGTCTCATGCGCCATCTCAAGCCCGTGATCGACAAGAAGATCATTGAGATCAAGGCGAAGGGCGCCGAAGCCGGCGAGGAAGATCTTGCCCAGAGGGCGCGTCTTGAAAACCTCACTCCCTGCGTGGTGCAGGATGAATGGCTGAATCCCGACGTGCATCCCGAGCTGCCGCGCGTGGTGCTGCCTGACGACAGGGAAAAGCTTCCCGGCCTTCTGCAGCTGCCTCCCTACGAGCTTATGCGCGAGCTTTCCAAGGTGAACGCCGGCTTCCGCATGATTCTCTGCACAACCGGCCTTACCGTCGAGGACGTGACAGAACTCCTCTGGGACTGCCGCGGTCTCATCACGCACCTTGAAATTCTCAATATGCGCGGCTGGCTTGAAGGCCGCATGCCCGACATTTATGAAATAGGCGAGCTTCAGCACGCCCTGAACACGGGGCAGGGGCCCCGCCTCAAGCAGATGGTGCGCCAGATGGTGCGCAGGATGCAGGATGCCGGGGATGACGGGCGCGCCCGCAAGTTTGAGGAAATCCTGCGCAACGTGCCGAAGCTCTGGGAGCATTACCGCCACGCGCCCCTGAAATCGCGCATGGGAACGGGCTCGGCGAGCCGCACCAAGTCGTTCGGCATGGGCCTCGTGGTCACGGACACGCTTCCGCGCCGCGGCGCCAAAATGCTGCTGAGCCATGCGGAAGCGCCGGCCATTCCTGTTTACGCGGCCGTGGAGGAACACAAGATCCTGCGCGAACCCGAAACGCCGGACCGCTGGTACTTTTTCCTCAAAAGCCTGAGACGGCTCCCCTTCTGTCATGAGCTCGGCTTTGACCGCGCCGTGGAATGGGTCTCTCCGCGCGATAACCTGCAGGTAAGTCCGCGCGGCAACATCGCCAATCTGGGAGGTCTCGCCAGCACGAACGGCGCCCCTCTCGAGGAAGAGTCGGATTCTTCTGACAGGAGACCGGGGATCCGTTACCTGAACAGCGGCGTGGGCAACGTCCTGAAGGTGATACTCGGCTTTGTCCCGGCTTTTATCTCCTTTCTGTATACCCAGGACTGGTGGTTCCTCGCCTGGTTCGGCACCTTTATCTGGTTCGGCATCACGGGCGTGCGCAACGTCATCCAGATGGTGCTTGCGGCCAAGGGCATGTCCCGGAATACCCTGATGCACTGGCGCGACCACGTGAGCATCAACCGGCTCTGTGACTCGCTCATGTACACGGGCATCAGCGTCTTTCTTCTGGAAGTCATGGTGCGCGTGTGGCTCCTCGAGAAGGGCTTCGGCGTCACCGTGCGCGAGCAGCCCATCATCGTGTTCACGGTGCTCAACATCGTGAACGGCTTTTATATCTTTTCCCACAACATCTTCCGCGGCTTTCCCAAGACGGCCGCCGTGGGAAATCTCTTCCGGTCAGCCCTGGCCATTCCCGTGTCGAGCGCCTACAACACGGGTTTCTGGCACCTGCTCCTCTTCTGCGGCATACCGGATCCGTCCTTTTACCTCATTCCCAGCGCAGCCGTGGTGTCGAAGCTCGCTTCGGACACGGTTGCCGCTGTCATTGAGGGCTTCGCGGACAGCCATATGAACATGCATATGCGCGCCCTCGATTACAGGAATAAGCTGCAGAGCATTTTCGACTGCTATACCCGGCTCGAGCTTCTGTTCCCGCAGGAGGACGCCCTCGTCAAGCTGGCGCGTCCGGGCGGACTCGGAGGCAGGGGAGGCACGGAAGCCGCCAAGCTGGAACGCGCCCTGATAGTCAACGCGCTGGATCTTCTGTACATCTGGTATTACCAGCCGCGGGCCCAGGACGCCTTCAAACAGATGATCAGGAACCTGACCAACGCCGACCGCAAGGCCTTCGCTCTTTCCCAGCTCGTGCTCATGCGCGAGAGGGACGTGAGCCAGCTCATGGTGGACGGTCTTGTGGGCCGCGATTTCGGGCGTCCTCTGGCCTTCTTCCTCTCGAGGCGCAAGGCCTACGTCAGGGATATTGTCCATCTCTGCAAGCCGAGCCAGACACGCCAGGTGCAGACGAAGAAGACTATTTTTGGCGCCGAGCGTTCCTGTTTCCACTGATATGACGCGCCGCCCCGGATGAAACGGGGCGGCGCTTTTAAACGGAGTTTACGTATGACACAGTCTCTCAATACATCCGGAACCGTTCTCTGGCTCCGGCTTCCCGGTCTCGCCGGCACAGGCAGCAGATACGGGGATGCGGACGCGGCATGGCCTTCTGTCCGCCGTCTCTGGCCCGGCCTTCCGGACCGTCTCTTTTCGGGCCCCGGCGCCGTGTCGGATGCCGCTGTCTATGTTCCGGAGAATCTTCCCGAGGATCCCGAGACCCTGGCCGCCTACCTCAATGAAGTGGACCGCTTCGCGAGAGACACGGCCCGCAGCGCCGACGTGGAAGCCGCACTTCTCAACGAGAAGGCCGGCCGCGACAGAAAGCGGTTGCGCGAGGAACTGGCCGGTGTGTCCGCCCTCGGCGCCACGGAACACGAGCGCAGCGAGGCGGACAGGGAGGCTGGGACGGAATCCCGCAGGGCCGCCCAGCGCACGCTTGCCTGGTACTGGCTGCAGCAGCGCAACATTGCCGAAATCGACGGGCTGGTGAACCGCGTCAACGAGGTGAGTTCGGTCATTGAGAAAGGCTATGGAGCTGAAACCGGCGAAGACGGCATAGACGTATCCGCCCGTCATTTCGCGGCACCCATGTCATCGGGCACGGGCGATCTGTCTCCTGACTGGCGTCCCCTGTTTCTCGCCGTGCTGAAGCTCGTTCCGTCAGACACCGTCTTCGTGGCGGAGGGCGGCATGGCCCAGGATCTTTCCGAGCGTCTCGCGTTCGTCCCGTCCGCGGAAATGGCCTCGGCCCTCGGCGCGGAGAAAGGCGTGTCCGTGGATTTCTGCGAGGCTCTGCCCGCCGATATCTTCGGTGCGCGGGCCGCGAAGGAACCCGGCCTGCCGTCCCGCGTGCGCCTCGTTCTTCTTCCTTCCGGAAAGTAGCGTATGTTTGCTTCGGGACTCAGAGGTGTCATCTTCGACTGCGACGGGGTTATGATCGATTCCGTCGCGGCCAACAGGATTTTCTTCGACCGCTGTCTTGCCTATTACGGCCTTCCGCCCATGACCGACGAACAGGCCGCCTACTGCAACATGTCCACCTCCCGCCAGGGGCTGGAGCATATCCTGCCCGAAAGGGCGAAGAAGGACATCCCCCGCTTCGGCAGGGACATCGTCAATTACGACAGGGAAATACTGCCTTTCATAAAGCTCTATCCCGGATTTCTCGGCTTTGCGGATTTTCTGCACGAAAATGGCGTCAGAATGGCCGTGCTGACCAACAGAACGGACAACGGGATGAAGTCTATTCTGGACTTTTTTTCTCTGCCTTCGTATTTTAAACCAGTAGTAACCGCCTCCTGCGGCTTCCCGAAGCCCCAGCCCGGCGGCGCCCGCCTGATTCTTTCCGAATGGGGCGTCGGAGCGGGCGATGTGCTTTACGTGGGAGACAGTGACGTGGACCGGCGTACGGCGGAAGCCTGCCATATGCCCTTCGCGGCAATGAATCCGAAGGAAAATCCTCCCCTGGATGGCGATTTCCGCGTGGACGGCTACGCCGCCCTCAGGCGGGAACTGGCACCCTATATGGAAACCACAGGAGAAAAAGCTTGTTCATCCTTGCCAACATCATCGATGCGGTGACCTATCTCTGTCACGTGGCCGTCGTCACGTACATGATCATCGTGGCCGTGGCCTGTGCGGTTTCCTGGTTTCGCATAACGCCGTACCACCCGGCTGTCCGCGTGCTCGCGAAACTGACGGAACCTGTCTTTTCCCGCGTGCGCAGATGGATGCCCTTCGTCTGCTCCGGGGGACTGGATTTTTCACCCGTGGTTGTTATTGTCGTACTAGAGCTTTTTGATATGATCGTTATCAGATCAGTCCGGCAGCTGGCTATGGCCCTTTAGCCGCCGTCTGCCCTATTTACTGTTGAACCTAACACGCCGCGCGGGGAATAACCCCGGCGGTAAACATCAGCAAAGGGAGTGTTGTTATGGATCAGCGCGATATCGATTTCATTGAACAGCGTGCGGATACTGATCCTGAGCTGAAGTCCCTCTGGGAAGATCATGTTCTTCTGAAGAAGCAGGTGGAAAAGCTGGAAGCGAAGCCTTTCCGCAGCCCCTCTGAAGAAGTCCAGCTCAAGCAGCTGAAGAAGCAGAAGCTTGAAGCGAAGACCCGTCTTGCGGAAATGATAGACGCAAGGCGCGCGCAGTAAAAATGATGGAGTAAACACATGGAACTTACAGGTGCACAGATTCTCCTTGAATGTCTCAAGAGAGAAGGAGTTGATGTTCTGTTCGGATATCCGGGCGGAGCCATTGTCGACATCTACGATGAACTGACGAGGCATCCCGAGATCCATCACTACCTAGTACGCCACGAACAGGCAGCTCTTCATGCCGCTGACGGCTATGCCCGCGCTACCGGTAAGGTAGGAACAGCACTGGTAACTTCCGGCCCCGGCGCCACCAATGCGGTAACGGGTCTGGCCACTGCATACTGTGATTCCATTCCTCTCGTTCTCTTTACCGGGCAGGTCCCCACAGGGCTCATCGGCAATGACGCGTTCCAGGAAGTCGATATCACCGGCATCACCCGTCCCTGCACGAAGCATAACTATCTCGTGAAGGACGTCAGGGATCTCGCCACGACGATTCGTCAGGCGTTCTTCCTCGCGCGTTCGGGCCGTCCCGGACCCGTGCTGGTGGACCTGCCCAAGGATGTGCAGATAAGCAAAACCGAGTTTGTGTGGCCCGAGTCTGTTTATATGCGCTCCTACAATCCCACGTATCAGCCCAACATCGGCCAGCTCCACAAGGCTGTCGAGGAAATCAAGAAGGCCAGCAATCCGGTGATTCTCGCCGGCGGCGGCGTCATTCTTTCGAACGCTTCCTCTGCCGTCACGGAAATGGCCGAGTCCCTGCATATTCCCGTGACCTGCAGCCTTATGGGCATCGGCTGCTTCCCCGCGAAGGATCCCCTCTGGCTCGGCATGTGCGGCATGCACGGCGCCTACGCCGCCAACATGGCCCTCAATAACGCCGACCTCATCATCTGCGTGGGCGCACGCTTTGATGACCGCGTGACCGGCAAGCTTTCCGGTTTCGCCCCGCACGCCCGCGTTGTGCATATCGATATCGACCCCACGAGCATCCGCAAGAATGTCCGGGTCGACGTGCCCGTGGTCGGCGACTGCCGTCTGGCCGTTGAGGGCATCAACGAGATTAGCCGCAACAAATTCTCCGGCCAGGACATGGCCAGCCGCCATGCCCAGTGGATCGAGACCATCGGCGAATGGAAGCGTGAGCAGCCGCTCACCTACGCGAAGGGCGACAAGTATCTCAAGCCCCAGCATGTGGTCCGCGTGCTCAACGAAATCACCGGCGGCAACGCCATCATCACCACCGAGGTCGGCCAGAACCAGATGTGGGCCGCCCAGTTCTACGATTTCGACAAGCCCCGCACCCTGATCACCTCCGGCGGCCTCGGCACCATGGGCTACGGCTTCCCCGCCGCCATCGGCGCGCAGGTGGCCTTCCCCAACAAGCTGGTCATTGACATTGCCGGCGACGGCTCCATCCAGATGAATATTCAGGAAATGGCCACAGCCGTGCAGAACAAGCTCCCGGTCAAGATCGTCATCCTGAACAACACCTACCTCGGCATGGTCCGTCAGTGGCAGGAGCTTTTCTACAAGCACAAATACAGCAGCACGAGCATGACCGGCCAGCCTGACTTCGTGAAGCTGGCCGAGGCGTACGGGGCCGAAGGCTACCGTATCATGACGGAAGAGGAACTGGCTCCCACCCTGAAGAAGGCTCTGGCTTCCCCAAATACCGCCATCATCGACGTCGTCGTCGAACCCGAGGAAGACGTCTATCCCATGGTGCCCGCCGGCGCCTCTCTTGATGAAATGCTGTTGGTGTAGGAGGCTGTGACAGTTATGCCAGATCAGAAAGAAAGACACGTTCTGTCGGTGCTTGTGGAGAACGAGCCCGGCGTTCTCTCCCGCGTTGTTGGGCTGTTCAGCGGACGCGGATACAATATTCATTCCCTGAACGTGGCTCCGGCTCTCGAAGAGGGCACCAGCCATATGACCATCACCACCTTCGGTGACGAGCCGATTCTTGAGCAGATTACGAAGCAGCTGCACAAGCTCGTCCCCGTCATCAAGGTTTCCGAGTTCAAGGATGTTCCTTCCGTTGAACGCGAGATGATGTTCGTGAAGGTCCAAGCCGAAGGCTCCATGCGCGGTGAAATCCTGCGCACCGTGGATATCTTCCGCTGCAAGGTCATCGACGTGAGCCCCACGGAAATGACCATCGAAGCCACCGGCGACCATGAGAAGCTCAGGGCCATCATCAGCCTGCTTCACCGTTTCGGTATCAAGGAAATCGCCCGTACCGGATCTGTTGTGATGCGCCGTTCAAACAAGAGCGAATAGCTTTTTTTGAAAAATAAGAGCGCCTGACTTGACAAAGTCAGACCCTGATTTAAATAGTGGTTGTGCAGTTAATCAACTGCACAGCCACTTTTTTTCAACATTTGCCTGTGTGAGAGGATTTTTCCATGAAAGTTTATTACGACAAAGACGCTGATCTCAGCTACCTCAAGGGTAAGACCGTTGCCGTTCTCGGCT
>ERZ773138.595-NODE-595-length-42145-cov-117.745545_pt1 | contig 42145 bp, 69 predicted proteins | sample MGYA00511114_ERZ773138 | MGnify/ENA primary metagenome ERZ773138 (study PRJEB29015, sample SAMEA2737805) | human gut metagenome | biome: human gut; feature: human-associated habitat; material: faeces | place: China | collected 2012 ...
CGCTGGTGTTCGAGCGGCACAACGGCAAGGGCACGGCACGCTGGGCAAGCGAGATCGAGGAATTTCCTATCGCCGTGACGAAACTGAGATTTGGGGAGGATTGACATGACCACATTACGCATGATTCCCGGCATTACATACACCCGGAAAAACCTTGAAGCATTGACCGGTATGCCGGACAGAGAGAACCGCCGGATGATACGGGAGCAGAGGCGGCAGGGTGTGCCTATCGTTGCCATGAAAGACGGCGGCTACAAGCTGGCGGAAACGGAGGAAGAAAAGCAAGCCTTACTTTCCATGTACCGCAAGCGGGCATTGGACGAGCTGGGGACATACCGCCGCCTTGCCAGAGCTATGCAGGTGGACGGGCAGATGGAGATGGGAGGTGGAAATGGAACGGTTTAACACTCCGCTGACGAAAGAGGCGGCGAAATCACTGCTGGCTTTGGATTTAGAGGACAAGGTGATTACCAGCTACGAGAAGCTGGACGAGTGGTACACCGCATGGGGCGGCCAGTGTTATGTGTCATTTTCCGGTGGCAAGGACAGCACGGTGCTTGCTTATTTGGCTGCAAGGTATCTATCGTCGTTCCGCACCCCTCCGTGGCCGCTTAATTTGGTGTTTGTCAACACCGGCCTTGAGTACCCGGAGATACAGAAATTTGTCAACGAGTACGCGGATTGGCTGCGGCGGGAGTTTGCTCGCGTGACCGTTAATCTCCACCGCTTGCGCCCGAAGATGAACATTCGGCAGGTGGTGGAAAAGTACGGGTACAGCATCGTGAGTAAAGAGGTTGCGAACTGCGTTTGGCTGGCGCGAAAGAGCGGAAACGGAACGCGCATGGCTCGACTGCGCGGCGAGTTGTTGGACAGTGACGGCAACCCATCTGCGTACAACTGCGAGAAGTGGGGGTTCCTATTAGATGCACCGTTCCTTGTATCTTCCGAGTGCTGCCGAATCATGAAGAAAAACACAGCGCACAGGTATGAAGGAAGGGAAAACGAAAAACCCATCGTTGCGACAATGGCGGACGAAGGGCGGCAGAGATTTCAAAAGTGGATGGCGACAGGCTGTAATGCCTTTGAGGGAAAGCGGCCGATGGGAAAGCCTATGAGCTTTTGGACAGAGAAGGATGTGTTGCGGTTTATCGTGGAGCGTGGGATACCATACGCAAGCGTCTACGGTGACATTGTGGCCAGCGATGGAGAGAACGACTACGGCGCAACGCTGATCGACTGCAAGCTACACTGTACGGGCTGTCAAAGGACAGGATGTATGTTTTGCGGGTTTGGAGCGCATCTCGAAAAAGGCGAGAACCGTTTCGAACGCATAAAGCACACGCATCCGAAGCATTACGAGTTCTGCATCGGCGGAGGGGCGTATGACCCTGTGGACGGATTGTGGAAGCCCACAGAAAAAGGGCTTGGCTACGCCAGAGTATTGGACTACATCGGAGTGAGGTATTGACATGAGCGTAAGTTTTACCATACCCATGCCACCGGTAACAAAGAAAAACAGTCAGCGCATTATGCACAGCAGCAAGACAGGCAAATCGTTTATCATGCCATCGCAGAAGTACATCGATTACGAGGCAAAGGCCGTGTGGTACTGCAAAAAGGCTGGTGTGCATGAGCCGATAGATTACCCCGTGGAGGTTAAATGCCTGTTTTATATGCCAACCAAGCGGCGAGTGGATTTAACCAATCTGCTGGAGGCTGTGGACGATGTGCTGGTCAAGGCGCGGGTGCTGCTGGACGACCACTGCGGCATTATTGTCAGCCATGACGGGAGCCGGGTACTGTACGACAAGGAGAATCCACGCACGGAGGTGAGCATAACCGCCTATGAATGATTTTGACTATGACATCGTGCAGAAAAAGCGTGTTGCAAGAGGCGCGTTTGCCCATGTGAACCGCAAGCGTGGGAAATGCAGATTGCCCAGCGACTACCTCACTGCGGCGCAAAGGAAGGAGAGAAACGGAGCGGTGAAAACTTACAACATCACACGGCCTATGCCTTGGGAAGATTTCAAGGCGATGCCGGACGACATTAAGCGGGAATATCTGCGGAATATGCAGTCTTGCGGAGGTGCAGCTACATACCTTGCGGAAGAAATGGGCTGTTGCAGTGCCACTATCATAGAATGTGGGAAAAAACTTGGCGTGCCGTTTGTGCGAGGTGGTCGGAACTTTAACTTGTGGCAAAAGAAACTATCAGAGTGGCACACATCCGAAGTGGTGGAAGAAACGCCAGAAAAACAGTCCGATGGGCCAACGCCGGTGCGTAGTGTGGAACCGTTGCACGTGCGAAGTGCAGAACTGCTTCACGCACGGCTCACTATCCGGGGAGACCGGGAAAGTGTTTTGCAAAATCTACGCATGCTTATGCCGGATGAATGTGAAGTCACGGTTGAGTGGTGAGAGGAGGAAAAAACTCGTGAAGGAGCATATTACCACTGGAGGGAAAACGCTTTGCTGGACTTGTAGAAAAGCGTATGGAGGATGCTCATGGACAGAAGTAGACTACACAAAAAAGGGCTGGCCTATACGATTTGAGCCGGTAAAGGGGTGGAATGCAATCCCGACAAAAAATGAAAAATACACATCATTTTTGGTGGTAAGTTGCCCAGAGTACGATCCTGATGATAGAAAGGAGGATACACATGACGGCAGATTTTGCGGGTATGGGGAAGCGCCTGCGGGAGGCAAGGGAGAAGGAACTTATGTCGCAGAATGATTTGGCTTTGGAATCTGGTGTAGCACCATCGACAATCAGCTATATTGAGTGTGGACACAGCACCGCATCGGTGTGGGTGCTGGCACATATCTGTGATGCGCTTGGGGTATCTATGCAATGGATGGTATACGGGAGAGGAAGAAAATGAGCAGAAAGAGCATATTTACAGTTGTCGGAGGTGCGGCCCTTGGGCTGCTGATTGCCGCCGGGATATTGTGGGTGGAGCCACTTGCCGCAGAAGCGGAATATGTGGAGGAGCAAGAACCTGTTTCCCCGCTGGTGGCGGAAGTAATCCGCCAAGAAACGCCACAGAAAGCCGCCTACACGCACGAAAGTACCATGACCGTGACAGCATACTGCCCATGCGAAAAATGCTGTGGAGCGTATTCAAACGGCTATACAGCCACAGGAGCGAAAGCAAAACAGGGCGTGACCATCGCTACCGACCCCGATGTGATACCGTTGGGGACAGAGGTTGAGATCGATGGGCATATCTACATAGCGCAGGATGTGGGCGGAGCAGTCAGCGGAAACCGCATTGACCTGTACTTTGATAGCCACGAGGACGCACTCCAATGGGGTGTGCAGGAAAAGACGGCGAGGTGGAACGGATGATGGAACGGATTACATTTGATGGAAATTTCTGCGACATTTCGCAGTGCCGGGAGCTGCCTTGCCAGCATGGCGGGAACTGCTCACAAAAGCAAGTGTGGGAGCGGCTGAAAGAATATGAGGACACAGGGTTATCCCCTGCTGGGCTTGAATATGCGGCGGAAACCGAAGAAGGGCTGAATAAGAGCGGATACAGCATGGAACGATGGGTGGAGCTGATGAAAGCCGACAAAGAAAGGCGCGTGGTGGTGCTGCCGTGCGAGGTGGGCGATACGGTGTGGGCCATTCTTGACGGTGCGAAATATGCAAGGGAATGTAAGGTTGACTTTGTGAATATCGGGAGTTTTGGCACAACTATTGTGTTTGCGGTAAAAGATGGGTTGAGAGAGCAGTACGGGGTTACCGCCGCTGCGTTCGGCAAAACCGTATTCCTGACCCGCGAGGAGGCTGCGAAAGCATTGGAGGTGACGAAGAATGAGTAAGGCTGTCATGCTGAGCGTCCGCCCGAAGTGGTGCGAGCAGATCGTGAACGGCGAAAAGACCGTTGAGGTGCGAAAGAACCGTCCAAAGCTGGAAACACCGTTCAAGTGCTATATCTACTGCACGCAAGCAAGTGTCAGGTATCAGACCATCTGTGGTTGTCATGTGCTGAACAGTGATGAATTGTACCGTCACCCAGAGCATGGCATTAAACACGGCGACAGCATAGAACTAATGCTATGTGAAAACTACACGAAAGACAATTTCTTGAACGGCAAGATTATTGGCGAGTTTACCTGCGACCGGATTTACAAGATTGACAAGGATAGTACGGATTTTCTTTTTAAGGCTGGGGGACTATCCGTTTACAAGCAAGCTGCCGAAGAAAAGTGTGGCCTGCGTGTGGCTATGACAGACGATGAGTTGCACGGCTATCTTGGACATTGCCAGGGCTACGGCTGGCACATTTCCGACCTAAAAATCTACGATAAGCCAAAGGAACTGATTGAGTTTTCACGCCCGTTTGAAAACTGCATAGACAAAGTGTGTGATGAATTTGGGTGTGAATTTTGCGAAAATGGCGGCCATATTAAGCGACCGCCGCAGAGCTGGTGCTATGTGGAGGCGAAGGAATGAAGCTGACTATTATCTTCAAGGAAGAGATTGAGGAACACATGAAAAAGCAATTCGGGCATTTCACGAATCCGCGGCAGATATACGGTGTGAAGACCGTACACATGGAAGGGGGGTATCTATACTCCACTATTTCGGACACGGTTCGCTGGCGTATGGATGACATTTCCAGATTTTACTGTGAGGAGGGCTGACGATGGCTGAGTACATCGAGAGGAAGAAGCTGGAGGAAGCATTTGATAATGCAGACCCTGACGTCTGTGAAAGTGACATGGACGGGCACAGCGATTGGGGGTTTGGAAGGGAAAATGTCCGAGATGTGATTCGAGGTGTTCCCGCCGCCGATGTGGCCCCGGTGGTGCATGGACGGTGGGGCACGTGCCGGGTCAATCTGGAAACGGGGAATTATGAGGAGCAATGCACCCGCTGCCGGAACTTCTCGAAAGAGTACGGCAAGCCTTACTGCCCCAACTGCGGGGCGAAGATGGACGGAGGTGGCGAGGATGCGGCTGATTGATGCGGATGCACTGGGCGTGGGGCGATGCAGCAGGGATGTATTGCCAGCGGACTACTGCGCCGGGTGGAACGGGATGGTAAGGTTATTGGAAAAAGCCCCCACCGTTGATGCTGTGGAAGTGGTGCGGTGTAGGGACTGCAAGCATTACAAGCCGGATGAATACGAATGCGGATGTGATTTCGCTGGTGGACTACCGTATGTAAAGGCTGACGATTTTTGCAGTTACGGAGAACGGAGGGACTATGATTAAAGACAGCGGAGAAAGAACAAAGTTTCCAAGCGGAGCACTCCGGGATATGCACACGGGCAAGGGACGGATGGATTTGCTCCCTTGGTCGGCTATCATGGAAGTGTCGAAGCACTGCGAGGCGGGCGCTTTGAAATACGGGGAGCATAATGTCGATAAAGGGATCCCAACCCACAGTTTGTTAGATTCCGCTATTCGCCATGCGGCGAAATATCTGGCGGGCTATGTGGATGAGCCGCACCTTGTAGCTGCGGCGTGGAACCTACTGTGGGCGATCGAGATGGAGCTTGTCCATCCTGAATGCGTGGACACTCCGTGGAGGGCAGCCGATGGCGAATAAAGACGCAATGCTGGAAGCCTTGGAGGAAATCGAGAACGGTATGTGCCGCATTAAGGAGCGACGGAGCATTTGGCAGAATAGCCTTGTATATGCACTCTGCCAAGCTGTGCGGCTGCTTCTGATGGACAAGATCAAGGAGGGACGGAAATGAGAATTGACGGCAAAACCCTGCCCAACAACCCCATGAAAGCGTACCAGCAGGGCAAGCTGATGGGGACAAAGCAAAACATGGATTTGGTGTCCGAAGTGCTGCTTACAAAATTTGGATTCCACGTGTTGGAGGAAACGCCGGACAGCCACGACACTATGAGTGTTGAGTATCTGCAAAAATGCCTTGTGGAGCTGGTGGACGCAAAAAACAGTGGCTATGTGACCAAGAAGGATATTGCGGACGCTCTGCGGAGCGACTACAAACTAATTAACAACGCAGAGTAAGGAGGCTGGCATGAGCCGAAAACAGACGCTGCCGTATGATGTGCGGCTTGAGTGCATTGCCTATGTCAGAGGTTATCCACGGCGGGTACAGGCGTACAACGACGCACGGAGCGAGATACTGAGCGGCGGAAGAAGTGCAACAGAGGGTATGCCCCGCTCCCCCGGTATTGGTAGACCGGCCGAGAGCAAGGCGGAGCAGCTTGCCGCCATAGAGAACTGGCCGGAAACCAAGAAAATGCGGGCTGTTGAATATGCCATAGACCGATGTGGGCGGGATTTGGAGAGCGAGAGCGTTCGAAAGCAGCTTACACAGGGGATCATGCGCAACTGTCAGGGCAAGCATAAGTATTCCCGCAACAAGATTGTTGTTCCGGGGATAAGCGAAGCAACATTCCGCCGGAGAAAAGAAAGATTCCTGTTCGACATTGCTACATATTGTGGTTTTGCAGGAAAAGATGAGCCAAATTCCACCTAATGATGTGCTACAATAGGTACAGTGGATGATAAGGCATAGTCATCCACCCGTCTTTCCACTCAACCCGTTTCCTCCATCTTATGCGCCGCCGGTATTGGGCGCACCTTCTGGCACCGAAAGGTCATACCGGCACAAACAGCCTGTAGGGAAACCTATAGGCTGTTGTTATATGCCGTGCGCTCGTTGCACCCCACGATCAGGGGCGGGAGGTCGCACCTCCCACACGGCACAAATATATGCGGGCGGAAGCTGGGAGGAATCAGCTCCGATAGTAAAATTTCGGGTTCGCAGGTTCGAATCCTGTCGCCTGCACAAGATGCCGGGTAGCACCCGGACAATGTGAGACCGTTTGTCGTGGCTTACATGAAAATGAAAATGCTCGCTGAAAACTGCGCGTGAGGATGCGTCCTCCTTGCCATGACCGAACAGCGGCGCTTGAGATGCTTGCGGGGCCTCAAGCGGGCATGAGCGTGTGACAATCTAAGCGGGAAGACGGCCAATATGCGGCATAGGTGCCCCGTAAGGGGAGACCACAGCGAGTGACGGGGACTTTCCCTGAAGCGCTAAAGCAGGGCAGGACTGCAATGCCGCACCAAAAGCGGAGAGCCGCTGCCGTGGGCAAATGGCATAGCGCCTGCCCGGAAGTGCGGCTATACCGCTCAGAAGTGAGCTGTGGAAAAGACATTGCCACCTGCTGGCAAACTGTGTAACCCATGTTTGAGAGCTTCCGGAAGGCCGCATGGGAGGGGAAAGACTGTTACTGTAGCCAAGGGGCGGGGGCTGGTGACAAACAAGGAGGGTTTACATGGAGGATATTTCGAAGCTTCCGTATGCTGCATGGCTGGAAGAAGCCATAGAAACAGTTGTAGGTGTATCGCCAAAATCGATCTGTATTGCAGCAACGGCGCATGATGGAACGACATTCACAGGGTATTACAATGCTGATGCGCAAGATAAGGCTGTGTTTTCGCACCACATCCAAAGCGATGTAACGATGGATATCATCAGAAATAATTCCGACATGATTAAATCCATATTATCCGAAGCAGGAGATGAACAGGAGTGATACATAATGGCAACAAAGAAATCTACTGCCATTGCAAAAACAAAGGATAACCGACCGGAGACCGGCAGAGGCGGCAAAAGAAACTTTCCTTCCTGCCTCCCTGACCTCAGTAGCGATGAAGATAGAGCGCTTGTATCTCAGCTCCTTACAGAGGTGCTTGTAGAGTATAGACAGCCAAAGGTAAAGAGTGACGAAGAACTCAAGGAGAGAATAAACGACTATTACGCACGCTGCGCACAGACAGGGCAGACACCAACAGTAGAGGAACTATTCCTGTCTACCGGCTACGCAATTAGCACAGTTAAGGACTGGGAATACGGGAGACACAAGGGATTTAGCCCCGAAACAGCGGCCATAATTAAAAAAGCCAAGGGTTTTATGCAGACTTTTGACGCAAAACTTGTGGTTTCCGGGAAGCTGAATTTCCTTGCGTATTGCTTCCGTGCAAAGAACTATTACGGCATGGTGGACAAGCAGGAGATGGTGTTGACGCCGAACCAGCCGCAGATTGAGGGCTTGACCCCCGAACAGCTCCAGCAGAAGTACATTGCAGCCAGCGACTTTGAGGCAAAATAAGCCAAAACCGAGCGACTTTTACACGACTTTCCGCCAATTCCGGGAAAGTGGTCAAGAAAAATCCCGCGTTTATACACGGAATTTTGTAAACGACTATGATTTTTGGGTAAAACGAGCGGCTTTCGCAGCGACTTTGGCGCAGACACTTGCGACTTTCACAGCGACTATGCCAGCGACTTTTGCGACTTTCCCGGCGACTCTGGTAGCGACTTTGGCAGCGACTTTGGCAGCGAGGCACGCCATAGCAGCCCCCGGACGGCCGGCATGGAGGGACCCGAACCGGCAGCCGCAGAGACCGCGCCACCGATCAGGGGGCAGCCATCGATAAGGCCACAGGGACGCAAGGGCGGCGGCGAGCTGGCAGCACACTGTAAAGCGGCAACGCACGGCTGAGGGTGCAACGCCACGCCACAAGGCCATAAACAAGGCGCACAGCGCACGCAAGGCGGCAGCAATGTAGGCACAGCGGCCAGAGTTAAAACGCCTTACAGGTGCGTTAAAATGGCAAATAAAGCATATAGCAGGAAAGCCCCCGGAATACACCGGGAGCAAAGGGAAACCCCGCACAGCTTGCGCCATGCGGGGCGGTGGTCATTTTTGGAGTTTGGCCAGGTCGAAAAGCAGCAGAATAGGCTGCAACAGGATATACAACAAGATCAAGGGCGGCACCTCCTTAAAGCTCCGTGACAAAGACGCCCATATCATCATCGCGGACATACTCGCCCGACTCCGCATCATACGTACAGCATGCGCCATCCTCGTCCGCGGCGTTGGCCATGTCGATGCAGTAATCAACATCGTCTACGGTGTAGGTGTCCGTCTCCGCGTTGTATGGTAGCGTTCCGGCGTCAAAGTAGTCGTTGCTCCAGTCCGGCCCATAACCGCTGCCGGTCCAGCGCTGTATCCTGATTTCCACCGTTTTCTTTCCGTCTGTAATTTTCATTTTTTTGTCCCCCTTTTTTTGATTGTACCACATCTGCCCGCTTGCGTCAATTGGCAATGCGGTACGGGATGCCGTTGACGATGCGGGCGTACTCTCGCCCGTTGATGCTGCCGGAGATGCGGCGGTCCTCGCTGATCCACCAGATAACGTCAGGGTCATATGCCCAGTTGATCCAGTACTCGGCCCCCTGGTATACGATGTGTGCACCGCTGTGCCTCATGTAGTCGATGTTGCCGGTAATGTGCTTAGCGGTAATCCGCTGCGGTAAAATGCGTGTCATGATGTGCCCTCCTCATGCAAACGTAAATCTGTGGGTTGTTGTGGTCTTGGTGTACCGGGCTGCCACCTCCGGCATATCTCGCTTGATGGCGGCTGTGTCCACCCTGGAGGATGTAACCGCCTTATAAGTGGCCTTGTGTTCTGCCCCTGCCAGGGATTCCACCCCGGCGGCGGTCATGCGTTCTTTGATCTGGTCCTTGAGGCTTTCCACCATTGCGGCGGCCTCCTCCTGCATCCGGATATACTCTGCAAGCTCTTTCATAATGCTATCAATATTCATATTGAAACCCCCTTAAAACAAGATAAACAGATTGGAACAACGCCCGATAATGGCGTATAATGTGCCGGTTTCGGTATCTTCGACCAGCCCGCCATTGATACCGTAAACGCCGGAAGAATAGCCCACTTTTTCAAGCCTGCGCAGCGTGTAGATATATTCGCTCGGCTTGTTGGTATAATCTTCAGCCACCCCGAGCCGCACCAGGTCGCGCAGCTCTTTCAATTTATATTTCCTCATTGCTGCACCTCCTGCCGGGCGGCCCGGATCGCCGAATACACGCGGCGGAAAGCCTGATACAATGCCCTGGCTTGCACATCAAGCCATTCTTCGCGGCTGTTCGGTCTGCGCTTCCCGTTGCGGGTCTTTTTGAGTTCGGAGGGGTTGCAGAGGGCGGCGGCGATGTCCCCATCATACACAAGGGCAGAGCCGCCCCAGCTGTATTCGCCCCAGTCCCGCGCCCCGTTTAGGGCTGCGGCCTCGGCGGTGGCGCTTGTTGCGAGATCGTCGGCGGAGATGTAGCCGCCCTTGTAGTAATCCGCGATCTGCTGGAGCATGTCCACGGCGTACCCATTCACGCCCCGGTCCCATGCGCTGCGGTCCTTGCGCTGCTCCAGCGTCTGCATTGCCTGTGCAAGTACTGTTGTATAATCCATTGTATTACCTCCCGGCCCTATGGCCTAGTCTCTTGCCAACGGCTGCCGGATGTGGTATACTCTCCGTGCTGGCCTGCTGGCTGGTGTGGGGGCGTTCCCGGTGTGCTTTGGCTGGCTACCGGGTGCGCCCTCGTCTTGTATGGGTCTATTGTAATGCCCATTAGGGTATTTGTCAATAATTATGGGCAATATAATGCCCTTAAAGTATAGATAATAATTCGTGTGGGTATTTGTATAATATGCCCATTGTGGTATACTCAAACGGCACACACGGCGGGCGGCAGTCCTGGGCATTCTCCGGCGGGGCTGGCCGGGGGCCGGGGGATATGCGGCGGCAGCCGGGGGCGGGGTAAGCCCCAAAAATCCCGCAAAAAATAAAAAGCCATTTTTGCCCCATGTTGTAAAATCCGGCAAAAACAAAAAGGCTATTTTGGGCATAAAACATATTGACACAAATTATGCCGTGTGCTACACTACCCTTACAAGATGAAGGGAGCGATGCACATGAAAGTCGGGTATATTCGGGTGTCCACCGAGGAGCAGAACACGATCCGCCAAGAGATACTGATGAAAGACCTTGGCGTGGAGCGTGTCTACATGGATAAAGCGAGTGGCAAGAGCCGCACAGGCAGGCCGCAGCTGGAAGCGATGATGGATTTCGTCCGAGAGGGCGATGTGGTCGTTGTTGAGAGCATCAGCCGGTTTGCGAGAAGCACGAGGGACTTGTTGACGCTGGTAGAACAGCTCACAGACAAAGGTGTGGGTTTTGTATCGCAGAAGGAATCCATTGACACGAACACGCCACAGGGCAAGTTCATGCTTACGGTGTTTGGTGCAATGGCGGAGCTGGAGCGAGAGCAGACCTTACAGCGGCAGAGAGAGGGCATAGCGGCTGCAAAAGCGGCTGGGAAGTACAAAGGCCGTCAGCCGATAGCAATCAGCGATGATCTGCTTAAAACGGTGCATGAGCAGTGGTACAAGAACGAAATTACAACGGCCTATGCGGTTAAGCGGCTGGGTGTAAGCCGGAATACCTTTTACCGCCGGATGTGGGACTACGAGGATTCCGCAGGGATTCCGAGACGTCGTTGAGGGGGGAGAAAGAGCCATGAAAAAGAGCAATGCGAAGCCCGCTGACAAGAAGATGATAATCGTTTTTGTCATTCTGATGATTGCTATTATAGCTTTTGCAACCAGTAGCAAGAGCGGCGAACAGGCGCCTGCCGAAGAAGACCAGTACACCCCCGCAAGCTTCGAGGAGATTTACCAGGCTTACGAAGATAACGAGCTTGTGGCAGATGACCTATACAAAGGCAGACGGTATGAGGTAACCGCCACAATCAACGGGATGGAAACCGGTGGGCTTATGAACATGACCGGCGGGGCTACCCTGACGATGGAAAAGAAGATTGGGAATACAATCGTTGTATTTCTTGCCGAATTTGAGCGAGACCAAGAGGAAGCCTTGAAAAACATTAAAGTCGGAGACGAAATCACATTTGAGGGGACTTGTTATAGCGCAGGTTCTTGGTCAGATTGTGAACTTGTAAACTAACTTTGCATAAAACCAAATAGAATGGACTACCGATTATTCGGCAGTCCATTTTTTATTGCAGGAGGACGAATGGATTATCGGAAGATTGCGGAAAGCATCAAAAGCCGAATAGAGAAAACGCATGACCGAGAAGCCTACAAGGATTTGCTGGCGTTGTGTATTGGGTACGAAGCGGAAGATTTTGCTGCGGCGCACCAGTTAAATTCCGAAGTCCGAAAAATGACCTCCGAAGCGTTGCGTAACGGAAACCCGAAGGATGCGGAGCATTTCTACACACTGCATAAGCAGGCTATGCTGTTTGACGCACCGCATGATTTTGATACCTTCCTGCTGTATGTGGAAATGGACAGAAAACCGGAGAAGCGGTTTTATGCTCCGCGCAGGCGGTATCTAAGACCTATTGTACAGGGGTATCAAGATGTCCTTGACGGCAAATTAAGGCTGCTGACCATTTCCCTACCGAAAAGAGCCGGAAAAAGCCAGCTGGGGATAAATTTCATCAACATGATTTCCGGCAGAAACCCGGATAAATCGTCCCTTATGGAAGGCACGGGCGATGACCTTGTGCGGAGCTTCTACAACGGCTGTCTGGAGTATCTGCAAACGCCCAATGAGTATTTATTCTACGATGTGTTCCCGGATGCTCCCTTGGTGCAGACCAACGCAGACACGAAAATCATCAATCTGCGTTCAAAATCTCGATTCCCTACGGTCATGTGCCGGTCGATTGACGCACGGCAGGTGGGTTTGTCGGAGGCAACCAATGTCCTGTACTTGGATGACTGCGTGGAGGGCAGAGAGGAAGCGAAAAACCGTCAACGGCTGGATGATAAGTGGGAAGTTATTTCCGGCGATATTTTAGGTCGAGCCATTGAGGGTACGCCTATTGTGGCCACCGGGACGAGATATTCCCTGTATGACCCCATAGGGCATTTACAGGAGGAAGCACAAAAGGGCGGCTGGTCGTGGAAAGCCATTGAAATCCCAGCCCTTGACCCGATTACAGATGAAAGCAATTATGAGTATGAGCGGGAGGGGAAAAAGGTTTTTACCACCGCATATTTCCGTGAGCAGAGGGAGCTTCTGAGTGCGGAACAGTTTGAAAGCGAATTCCAGCAGCAGCCCTTTGAAGCAAAGGGGCTGCTTTTCAATAAGTCGGAGCTGAACTATTTCTTTGAACTGCCGGTAGATCGTGACCCGGATGCAATCATCGCCGTGGCAGACACCGCAGAAAGCGGAAAAGACAGTACGGCGATGCCTGTTGCGGCCTTATATGGGGAGGAAGTCTACATTGTGGATGTTGTATACGACGATTCCCCCGCAGAGGTAACAAAGCCGGAATGCGCAAAGTGCCTGATTGACAACAAAGTGGGCGATGCACTGTTTGAATCCAACAACGCCGGTATGTATTTCGCAAGAGATGTTGCGGAGCTTGTGAAAAACGCTGGGTTTACCACCAGCATACGGACAAAAAGGACAATTTCCAACAAGCAGACACGGATTGAGTTTGCATCAGACGGGATCAAGAAGCATTTCTACTTCAAGCATCCGTCCACATACAAACGAGGGTGTCAATACTGGGGATTCATGCAGGAAGTGACCACCTATGTCAGAAGCGGCAAAGTGGCGCACGATGACGCGCCCGATTCCCTATCGCTACTGGAAAATGAGATCAGAAACCGCATCAGCGGGAAAATCGAGATATTCAAAAGACCGTTTTAAGGGGTGACGCTATTGAGACAAATGTTTGGCAGAAAAGTCATTTATTCCGATGTAACCGAAGTAAATGAGGGCAATATTGCAAATATCCTGCAAAAGGCAATGGTTATCCACGCCGCCAACCGGGCGGACATGGAATATTTATACAGGTACTATAAAGGCGACCAGCCTATCCTTGCGAGAGTAAAGGATGTACGCCCGGAGATCAACAACAAAATTGTCGAAAACCGGGCAAACGAGATCGTGTCCTTCAAGGTCGGCTACCTGATGGGAGAGCCTGTCCAGTATGTCAGCAGGGTTGCGGACGAGAAAATCGCCGAGATGGTGACAAAACTGAACGATTATGTTCTTTCGGAGGACAAACCGGCAAAGGATAAAGAACTGGCGGACTGGTTTCACATCTGCGGCACGGCTTATCGCATGGTCATGCCGGACACCCCGGAAGATGAGGACGAAGCCCCGTTTGAGATTTATACCCTTGACCCACGGTTTTGCTTTGTGGTGTATTCCGTGCAGTTGGGTAATCCTCCCCTCATGGCGGTCAAGTATGTCAAGATGGAAGATGGGACAGTCGTTTTCAGCTGTTACACGAAAGACCATTTCTATGAAGTGACCGACACATGGCGGATTATTCGCAGTGAGCCGCAGATTCTTGGTATCCCAATCATTGAGTACCCGGCAAACCGTGCAAGACTTGGCGCGTTTGAAATCGTTTTGAATCTGCTGGATGCAATCAACAATGTGGAATCCAACCGCATGGACGGCGTGGAGCAGTTCGTGCAGTCCTTGCTTCTGTTCCACAATGTGCGTATTTCCGAGGAACAGTATTCCGCATTGCGGCAGGACGGCGCAATTCAGTTTGAGGACATTGACCCGCAGAAGAAAGCGGAGATCAAGAACCTTGTTACGGAGCTGAATCAAACACAGACGCAGACCCTTGCAGACAACCTGTATAACACGGTGCTGACCATCTGCGGGATGCCAAACAGAAACGGAGGTTCTTCCACTTCTGATACTGGCTCTGCAGTCATCATGCGTGACGGCTGGTCTGCGGCAGAAGCAAGAGCAAAGGACTCCGAGCTGGTGTTCAAGCGTTCCGAAAAAGAGTTTCTGAAAGTGCTTTTGCGGATTTGCAATGACTTGAGCGATTTGTCTTTGAAACTGTCTGCAATCGAGATCAGATTCACCCGGCGGAACTACGAGAATATTTCCGAAAAGGCAAATGTGCTGGTAACCATGCTTGGTAACGGGAAAATTGCGCCACAGCTTGCGTTTACGCATTGCGGCCTGTTCAGCGACCCGCAGCTTGCGTACAAGATGAGCATGGAATATGTCGAGGAAAACGGAGGAAACAATGGAATTAACGCTGGAGATGGTACGGGCGATCAACGAAATTCTCAAGAGCCGCAATCAAGCGGAGGTGAAAGTGGAGAACGGGAGGATCGTAGTAATCGAAGTGCGTAGGAAAAAGAAATACTGAGTGGGTCTGGCAAGGGCTTGACCGACAGCCGAGGGGCTATCCGAAAGGGTAGCCCCTTTATTTTTTCGATTTACCCGCCGTAAGGCGATAAATGGTCAGGGACGACCTAAAAACGCAAACGGGAGACAACCCGAAAAAACAGAGAATAGTGCTGAGTGAACAGCCTTGTTAAACGCAGGAGGTAATCAAAATGGCAAAAATCGACACCAGCAGAATCGCCGGTTATGCGGACATGTCTTTGGAGGACAAGCTGAAAGCGCTGGAAGCGTTTGAGTATAACGACAACGCATCCGAGCTGGAAAAGCAGAAAGCGGCAGTTTCCAAGGCAAATTCCGAAGCCGCTGCTTGGAAGAAGAAGCACAACGAGCTTCTGTCCGAGGATGAGCAGAAGAAGCAGCAGCAGGCGGAGGACATTGCCGCTATGCAGAAGGAGCTTGACGAGCTGCGGCGTGACAAGACCGTTTCGCAGTTCACGGCCAAGTTCATCGCACAGGGCTATGACGAAAAGCTTGCTGCCGATACTGCCAAGGCAATGGCTGACGGCGACACCGACAAGGTGTTTGCAAACCAGCAGACCTTTCTTGAGGCTTATGCAAAGCAGGTAAAGGCCAGTGCAATGCAAGGCACACCCAAGCCCGCTGCCGGAGCCGGGTCGAATGGTGCAGACTTTTCCAAAAAGGCTGCCGATGCGCAAAGCACCGGCAATTTTGCGGAGGCGGCGTACTATACCCGCCTTATGAATCAGGACAACAATACACAGTAAAGGAGAATGAATCAAAATGGCAGATACTTTTGCTACCAGCTTCGGAGTGCTGAACTACTCCGGTATGCTCTTTAACAAGGGCAACACCCGCACCCCGCTGTCTTCCATCATCGGAAGCCGGGCAAAGACCACCAATCATGTGGAGTTTGTCACCGGGCAGGAATATAGCTCCGCTGGCGGCGCACAGCCCGCTATCAGCGAAACTGCGTCTCTGACTGCTCCTGATGCTTCCGTGGTGACCCGCACCCAGAAAACCAATGTCACGCAGATTTTCCAGGAGACCGTAGGTGTGTCCTACGCCAAGATGTCCAACATGGGCACTCTGTCCGGCGTGAATATCGAGAATCAGCAGGCAAATCCCATCAATGAACTGGATTTCCAGGTGGGCGCAAAGATTCAGAAGATTGCCCGGGATATGGAGTTTACTTTCATCCAGGGCGCATACAACAAGGCCACGGACGATTCCAAGATCAACAAGACCCGTGGTCTGACTACCGCCATTACCACCAATGTTACCGCTATGGGTTCCAAGCCCCTTGGCCTGTGGGATGTGGCCGATATGGTGAAGAAGATTTACGGAGCCAACGCTCCCACCAACGGCCTGGCGCTGTGGTGCGATGCCGTGACCATGTTCCAGATCAATGCGGATGCCGTGCAGAACGGGCTGACCGTTGTTCCTGTTGCTCGTGAGATCAACGGAATTGCGCTGTCCAGCGTGGTCACTCCTCTGGGTGTGGTTTACCTGTACCTTGGCGAGTGCCTGCCCGCTGGTACGGCTCTGCTGCTGAATCTGGATGTTATCGCCCCTGTGTTCCAGCCTGTTCCCGGCAAGGGCAACTTCTTCCTGGAGCAGCTGTCCAAGACTGGTGCTGGTGAGAAGTACCAGCTGTTCGGGCAGGTCGGCCTTGACCACGGCCCCGAATGGTATCACGGCAAGTTCACCGGTATTTCCACCGATTTCACTGCGCCCACTTATAGCCGCAGCGTGTTTATTGCCAATGACGCAAGCAATCCTGTAAACACCAAGGCTGTGACCGGCTGATAAGGGAGGGCGGGAAGTATGACCGAAGCTGAAAAGACCGAGCTTCTAGCTACTATGACAGACCAGCAAGGAAGCGTGCTTTCCGCCTACCTTGCTATTGCCGGGGATAAAGTGCTGCGCAAACTATACCCGTTTGACGACACGATTAAAGAAGTCCCCGAACGGTATCACATGACCCAAGTGGAGATTGCCGCATATCTGCTGAACAAGCGCGGAGCAGAGGGCGAAACAGCGCACAGCGAGAATGGTATTTCCCGCTCCTATGAGGACGGCGATGTTCCGTCCTCCCTTTTGCGTGACATTGTCCCTTATGCGGGGGTGGTGAAATGAGATGTATGGATCGGAACAAATCGGAATTTTGGTATCTCCTGTATGACGGGAAAACTATGAATATGTCCGATGACGGCTACGAAACCGGGCAAATGTCCGTGAAATACAAGGACGCAGTGAAAATGCTGGCGAATATCTCCCCTGCATCCGGGGCGGCGCAAGTGGAGCAATTCGGGCAATTTGTTTCCTATGACAAGGTCATCATCACGGATGATATGGATTGCCCCATTGCAGAAGATACCGTTTTGTTTGTGGACAAAAATCCGGAATACGAGGATGGGAAACCACTTTATGACTACATCGTAAAGCGCGTGGCCAAATCCCTGAATTCTATCTCTATTGCCATAAGCAAGGTGAATGTTTCGTGAAGCACAAGGTTGTTACCACCCTCTCTCCATCCGGCGTACAGCAGATGATCGATTCCGTTCGGGAGTACCGGGAATGGATAAAAATCGGCTGCGCAAGGCTTTTGGAGCGCCTTACACAAGAGGGATACGAAGTGGCAAGCGCAGGCTTTGCGAGCGCCGAATATGACGGCACAAATGATGTAACCGTGTCTGTCGAAGATCGAGGAAAAATAAAGGCCGTTGTCGCCGTTGGCGGCACGGTCTTATTTATTGAATTTGGCACAGGCGTAACATACCCGGATAATCACCCGGAAGCAAGGGACTTGGGAATGGAGCGCGGAGAATATGGCCAAGGACGCGGAAAACAATCCACATGGGGTTATTACGGAGAACCCGGTACAAACGGAATTGTTGTAGGCGAAAGAGCAAAGGGCACGCTTGTTCTTACACATGGTAATCCGGCCAATATGCCCATGTATAACGCCGTAAAAGAATTGGAGTTGCGGCTTGGAGAAATCGTAAAGGAGGTGTTCGGATGATTGATGTGGAACGGATGATTTTTACCCCGATTGCAGAGGCCTTGCGAAAGAAGTTCAAGGGGATAGATGTTTCCGGGGCGTATGTAAAATCTCCTCCCAAATTTCCTCACGCAAGCATTGTAGAACAGGACAATTACATGACCACATCCAATCAGGACAGCTCTGACACTGAGCGTTTTGCAACCGTCATGTACGAGGTCAATGTCTACTCCACCAAAACCGGAGAAAGCAAATCAGAGTGCCGCAGCATCCTGTCAGAAATCGACAAAATGCTGTATGCAATGAATTTCACACGCATTTCCATGACACCCGTCCCGAACATGGACAGTGCGTCAATCTATCGCTTAGTGGCACGATACCGTGCCGAAACGGACGGAACATCCATCTACCGAAGATAATGTGACAACGAAAAGAAAGGAATGATGACTTATCGCTATCTCTACCTATAAAATTTTTCTGATGCAGAAAAGCTCTCCCGGGACTACATGGACAAAACTGGTGGACATTAAGGAGTTCCCCGACCTTGGCGGTGACCCCGAAATGCTGGAAACCACCACCCTGTCTGACAAGATGCAGACCTACATCGCCGGTATTCAGTCTATGGACGGCCTGAGTTTCACGGCAAACTACACACTGGCCGATTACAAGACTCTGAAAGCAAAAGAGGGTACGGAGGCGGATTATGCCGTGTGGTTTGGCGGCACGGAGACCGGCGACGCTGTTACCCCCACCGGCTCCGACGGCAAGTTCTCCTTCAAGGGGCAGCTTTCCGTGTATCCCACTGGCGGCGGCGTAAACGAAGTAGTAGGCATGAATATCACCATCGCACCCACCTCTGTCATTACTTTGGATGACGGCGAGTAAGGAGGAATTATGGCAAAGACAATGACCATCGAGCACAACGATGTAAAGTATGTGCTGGAGTATACCAGAAAGTCTGTGGAGATGATGGAGCGGCAGGGCTTCGAGATTGAGGAACTACAGCGAAAGCCCATGACCTATCTGCCCGCCCTGTTCGCCGGTGCTTTTCTGGCGCATCACCGCTATGTAAAGCGTGACGTGATCGACAAAATTTACGCCCAGCTCCCCAACAAGGGCGATATGCTTGGTAAGCTGGTGGAGATGTATAGCGAACCCATTGTTGCGCTTATGGATGATCCAGAAGCTGAGGGAAACGCCAACTGGACGGTGGACTGGTAAGCGAACCGCCGCCCGATAAAGAGGGGGGAAATACCCCCCTCTACGCTTACACGGACAAGTTTTATGAGGTTTTCCCTTATTACCTTGCAATAGGTATGACCTACGAACAGTTCTGGGAAATGGATTGTGAGTTGGTCAGGTATTATCGCAAGGCGGCGAAAATCAAGCAGGACTTGGATAACCAGCAAGCATGGTTACAGGGTGCGTATTTCTATGAAGCCTTGGCGGATGTTTCGCCCATTCTTCATGCGTTTGCAAAGAAGGGCGCAAAGCCTATTCCGTATCGAGATTCCCCATATCAGGTTGGAGAAAGCAGTAATTCTGCGGAGAAAAAGGCGAAAGAGCAGAAGAATGATAGCCGTGCAAAATCCATCATGGAAATGTTTATGATTGCCAACAATAAGAAATTCGAGCCGGGAGGTGAGAAGCATGGACAATCTTGAAATCCAAGGGCTTGAGTTCCAAATCAAAGAGAACAGCGATAGTGCCGTTGCGTCTTTGGGACGGCTTGAAAAAGCGTTGTCCTCCCTAAAGACTGCCACTTCCGGCGGAGCATCCGGCCTCAGCGGAGCGTCGAAACAGGTAGATTCCTTTAACAAGTCTCTGAACAACATTGAGAAAACATCAAGGTCTGGTAAGCTTGGCGGTTTTTTCCAGTCTTTGAAAACAACCGGAGTACTGGTTGGAATCAGAATGCTCCGCTCCGAACTGTCAAAGGCCATCACCGAATCAAATGATTATCAGGAAGACCTAAACCTTTTCACCGCATCAATGGGGCAATACGCAAAAGAAGCCCAAGAGTACGCTGAAAATGTTGGAGAAGTGATGGGCATTGACCCCGCCAAGTGGATGCGCAATCAAGGCGTATTTAACACTTTGCTGACTGGCTTCGGTTCTGTCTCCGACCGTGCCTACTTGATGAGCAAGAACCTTACGCAGCTCGGCTATGACATTTCTTCGTTCTTCAACATCTCTGTTGAGGACGCTATGCAAAAGTTGCAATCCGGCATTTCTGGCGAATTGGAACCGTTGCGTAGATTGGGCTATGACCTGTCGCAAGCCAAACTGGAACAAACCGCCTTGACGCTGGGGATTGAAAAATCTGTTTCTGCTATGACGCAAGCGGAAAAAGCGGAGCTGCGCTACTACGCCATTATGACGCAGGTAACAACGGCGCAGGGCGACATGGCTCGTTCGCTGGAAGCCCCCGCAAACCAGCTCCGTATTTTCCAAGCGCAGTTAACACAGGCATCAAGAGCAATCGGTAATATTTTTATTCCTATTCTTCAAAAGATATTGCCCATTGCAATCGCCGTCCTTCGTATTATACGCGAGCTGGCGGATGCTATTGCAAAACTGTTTCACTTCAAGCTCACGGAGATTGATTATTCCGGCGTTGGGAATCTCGCCAGCGGCGCAGAAGATGCCGCTGCAGGCTTTGACGATGCGGCAAGCGCAGCAAAAGAACTGAAAAAGTCCGTTATGGGCTTTGATGAGCTTAACATTCTGAACGGCAACACTGCGTCCGGGTCTGGTTCTGCAGGTGTGTCCGGCGGCAGCGGTTTTGACTTTGAATTGCCTGAGTATGGTTTTCTTAATGATGTAAGTAAGCAGGCTGATGAAGTCACGCAGAAGCTCAAAAACGCACTCCCGTGGGTTCTTGCTATCGGCGCTGGCCTTTCTGCGTGGAGAATTGGGAAAAAATTTGGTTTTAATTTGCAAAAAACCATTGGACTTGCTGTGGGCATTTATGGTGCGCTTACGCTTGTACAGAACATTTTAGATTCGATCGTAAACGGTGTAACGCAAGAAAACATGGCCGGGATGATTTTCGGCATGACGCTTGCCGTGACAGGACTGTATGTCGCTCTTGGGCCGGTGGCTGGAGGAATTACAGCCATTGTTTCCGGGCTTGCTGTTTTGGCCGTTGCGTTTACTGATGCGGAGAAAAATGGATGGAATTTCCAGAATCAAATGCTTGCTGTTGCTGGAATTCTCGCGGCTGGCGTAGGCATCGGCATTTTGACCGGCTCCTTTATCCCGCTTCTTATCGGAATGATTGCATCGCTGCTGCTTAGCGTTACTACGGCGACCGGGCACGGGCAGGAACTTATCGAAGGAGTCAAAGAAACGCTAAAGGGATTCATCGATTTCTTCGCCGGTATCTTCACGGGAGACACTAAGCGTACAGCCGATGGCATTGCTGGAATTTTCGGTGGGCTAAAAAAGGCGGTTGGTGCTGTGATCGATGGCATAAGGGACTGGCTTAACGGATTGTTGGATTGGATTGACCAGAAAACAAACGGAAAGTTGAAGCCGCTCATTACCGGAATTAAAGCTATTGTAACCTCCGTTTTTGGCAGCATAAAGCAGACCGTCGGGAATGTAATCGACGACATTAAGATGATTTTCTCCGGTCTTATCAAGTTTATTTCTGGCGTTTTCTCTATGGATTTTGACAAGGCGTGGGAAGGAATTAAGGACATTTTCAAGGGTGTATGGAACACCATAATCGACCTGCTTAACGGCGCAATCAATATCATCATCAGAGGGCTGAACTGGCTCATTAAGCAGATGAATAAAATCAGTTTTGATGTTCCTTCGTGGGTGCCAGCCATTGGTGGGAAGTCTATCGGTGTGAACATTTCCTATATCAGTGAGAATGTGCTTCCGCATCTTGCAAAAGGTGCAGTTATCCCGGCAAATGATGAATTCCTTGCTGTGCTTGGCGATCAGACCCACGGGAACAACATCGAAGCGCCGGAAGGCCTTATTCGTAAAATTGTCCGGGAGGAATCCGGAGGTTCCAGCGAAATTCACGTCACCATCGTTCTCGATAGTGTAACTGGAAAGAAATTGTTTGATACGGTGGTAAGGGAGAACAACGCCGTTATCCGGGCAACTGGGGCAAGCCCTCTTGTTACGTAAGGAGGTCAAATGGCAATTTTAACCATCACAAAGGCAGACGGGACAATTGTCCCGCTGCCTGACCCCAGCGAATATTCGTGGGGTCTACAAGATGTTGATGCAGACGGAACGGGGCGAAACCAAAGCGGGGATTTGTTTCGCGACCGTGTGGCAAGCAAGCGAAAACTAACTCTATCGTGGCCACCCATGAAAGCCGCCCCTATGTCTACGCTGCTGCAAGCGGTTGATGATGTGTTTTTCGATGTAAGTTATCCAGATGCCATGACCGGAACCACAAGGAAAATGACCGCATATGTTGGGGACAGAACGGCTCCAATGTATAGCCTTATTGATGGTGCATATCAATGGAATGGTCTATCTATGAACTTTATCGAGAGGTGAGCCATGCACACTGTAACGGATGAATTTCATGCTGCGTGTTCGGCACCGGGGCGTGAAGTTACCAGCAAAATCAATTTCAATGGAACAACAGACCTCCCCGCATCGGAGATACAGGAGATCGTTGTAACAGAGCAGTTTGGCTCATCGGACGGCGTGACCGTCGGTGCGGCGTTTTCTTCCAGTTGCAAGGTGACGATGTACAAGCAGGATAATTTGCCGCTGAATAATGCGTATTTTATCCCATCTGTTGGAATCATGGTGAACGGGGAAGCGCAGTATGTAGCGAAAGGCAAATACTACATCCCAACGGACGGAGTGGATGATAGCGGGAAACTGTGGATAACTGTCACAGGCTATGACCGTATGGCCAGCCTGACGGACGATTATGTGCCTACCATTGATTTCCCCGCCACTCCTGTGCAGATTCTCACAGATGTGTGTACGCAAGGAAATGTCACTGCGCCCTCGGTAGCTTTGCCGGATATTCAAATTTCTGCACCCTACACAGGGTCACTGCGTCAGCAGCTCGGATGGTTGGCGGGGCTGATCGGATGCAATGCGAAATTTGATTCCGACGGCGAACTGAAATTCTGCTGGTACTCTGATAGTATTTCTGTTGGCCCGGAGGTGCAGTATCAGGGAGGACTTAGCAAATCCTCAGATTCCCCGTTTACCATACAAAGCCTTGTCACGGGAACGGAAGAAAACCCCATCACGGTCGGGACAGGTGTTGGCATCTCTGCCACAAACCCGTATATTACTGAAGCTGTGGCGGCTGCTGTTTTTGAGGGAATTGGAAACAAGGCAATGATGCCGTGTAAGGTGCAATGGCGGGGAGACCCCTCTACGGAAGCAGGGGACATATTGCACGTTACAGATGTGACCGGACCAGCCAGCACATTCCCCGTTTACATTATGGAACAGGAACTGCGTATAAAGGGCGGAATGGTGGCGAATACGACCTGCTATGCGCCGCAGGACAAGCAGTATGTCGTGGAAAGCCCCATTATACAGCAAGTGAAGCGGGAATATTCCGGCCTTGCCAAAGCCATGCAGGATGCCACAGAAAGAATTATAGGCGCGAAAGGCGGATACTGGGAAATCACGCTGGATGATGATGGATTCCCCACCGGGTGGATGGTTCGAGACACGCCCACTATGGAAGATAATACAAGGCTGTGGATTATGAACATCAACGGCCTGGGGTATTCCAAAGACGGCGGGAAAACCATTTCTGGCGTTGCGCTTACGATGGACGGCGAAGTAAACGCAGACACAATTACGGCTGGGCAAATGTCCGCAGAGCGTGTAACGATCAATGGGCAAACGCTTTCTGATTTCATTGATGCAAGCATTGATGAAGATGGACACCCTGTACTTCGCATTGGATCCTCTGCATCGGAGATTGTTTTGAAGGAATACAACGACAAGATTGGGTTTTATGACGCAAGCGGCACACTGTTAGCGTACTGGAATAACAACAGCTTTGAACTGGTAGAGCTATCGAAGTTCCGCCTCGGTCCGATGTCTATCGTTGTGCAGCCGAATCAATCCATAAGTTTCGTGGGGGTGACGTGATGCCGAGTATCTACGGAAGCAAATCTAAGGGATGGCAGCTACGCCTTGACTATACAGTCAAGAGCCAGAGCATCGAAAATAACACCAGTGCGCTTGATTTAACCTTGTATGTGTATGACGGTACCGGGTACTCACAAAATGAGTCTGCGAACGAAGCGTATTACATTCTGCAAGGTACAAAAACTTGGAATCCGTACAATTATCCATCTACCGGTTGGTATAAACTGGGCGTAAAGTCTATCACTGTCACACATAGTGGCGACGGAACCGGGAAAGTCACGCTTTCCGGCGAATGGGACTGCGGCTTTGATTCGGCCTACACACCAAGGCATTTGACCGTCTCCGGTAGCGTTACACTACCAACAATTCCAAGAGCATCTTCCGTGTCTGCCACAAATGGCACAATGGGCGGTAATGTAGCAATTACCATCACACGGAAAAATTCCGCCTTTACACATAAGTTGTCCTATAACGCCGGAAGCGGGTATGTCTCTATTGCAACTGGTGTAGCCACATCTTACACGTGGGCAAGCCCTGACAGCATGATAGATGCTACCACGAATGCTTCTTCCCGCACGGTGACGATAAAATGCGAGACCTACAACGGAAGCAGCAAGATAGGTGAAAGCACGACAACCTGCGTCCTCACTGTGCCGGAATCCCTCGTTCCATCTTTAAGCGTGGTGCTTTCCGATGCCGCTGGGTATCAGCCGACATATGGATGGGTACAAAACAAGAGCCAGCTAAAAGCCGTTGCCACAACTGGCGGAGTAAGGGGAAGTACCATTGTAGGTACTGTCATGAAAATTGGCAATGAAAATGCCAATCTGAATACAGGGAATCTGCTTACAAAAAGCGGCTCTGTTGTGGTGACGGTAACTACGACAGATTCTCGTGGCAGAAACAAGACGGTTACAAACACTATTACTGTACAGCAGTATGCTGGACCGTCTATTGCAAATCTCACATACGCAAGAGGTTCTTATACAGGCGGCGTGTGGACAGAAAACAATACCGGCGCAGACATTAAGGTGATGTTTGATCTCACCATTTCTCTGAGTAATAACACCGCCAGCATCTCTTTGAAGATCGATGATGAGAATAGGCAAACCCTTTCTGCGCAAAGCTCCGGCTCAAAGGTTGTTTACATCGCCGGTGTCGGAACAGATACGACCAGAAAACTGACGGTAGTCGCCACGGACGCTTTTTCAAGCAGTTTTACCAAAGAAATGGATGTGGCGACAGTTGAAGTCCCGTTAAATATCAACTTCAACTTGCCGGGAGCGTGTTTTGGCGGGGTAGCAGAAAAAGGGAAAACGGTGCAATTCAAGTGGCCTATCTACGCCGAAAATACCGTGGAGCTGAACGGGGAATTGATTTTATCTGATTCCGCAGCGGGAAAACTTCGGCAAGCGATGGGCATCCAAGACTACATCATTGAGCAAGGCGTAAGTGGCAACTGGACGTACTACAAGTACGCCTCTGGTTATGCAGACTTGTGGTGGCGTGGTACAGTGACGCCCACCAGCTACACTACATTTGGCAGCGCCGCATACACAAATACGATTTCCCTGTCAATGCCCTTCGGGGTGACGGGGAACGTGGTAATCACCGGCAGTGCGTCTGATCTGCACACAATCTGCAATACGGATTGGAGCTATGCTTCAAAAACCTTGTCCTTCCGCATGACCCGTGGGGCGAGCATGACACCAACAAATGAAACCGTATCGCTGCGGGTGACTGGCAAGTGGAAAGCATAAAACATATAAGGAGATACCGCATGACAGAAACTATCATTGTTGCACTTATCACCGGCGGCCTGTCGCTGCTGGGGGTAATCATCACCAGCAACAAGACCACCCGTGATGTGCAGGCCAAGCTGGACACGCAGCAGGCCGTCACCGACACCAAGCTGGATGAGCTGACCCGTGAGGTACGGGAGCACAATAACTTCGCCCGCCGGGTCCCGGTGATGGAGGAGCAGATCAAGGTAATCAACCACCGGCTGGCCGATCTGGAGCAGACGGCCAACCACTGAGCATCGCAAATCTAAAGTATGAGGAGGGATATGTATGTATCGAGGTACAACCCCCACGCTGACATTCCGCCTGCCCATCGACACGGGGAGCATCACGGTGCTGTCCTTGGCCGTAGCGCAGGCCGGACAGGTTAAAATCGAAAAAGCATTGTCGGATGTACAGCTGGACGGGAATGTTGTCTCCTGCACGCTGACGGAAGCCGAGACCCTGTCGCTTACTGCCGGGAGAGGCATTGACGCAAAGATACAGCTCCGTGTGGGCGTAGGCGGTCAGCGCATGGCATCTCAGGTATTCGAAGTGCCTGTGGAGCGTATTCTCCGGGATGGTGCGCTATGATCGAGTTTGCGGTAACTTTTTCTCCCGGCGCTGACCTGGAGGTCAACATGGGTCAGGTGATGGAGGTGTATGCTACCGAGGAGCGGACGGTGGAGCTGTCTATGCCCTCCGGCAATCAGGTCATCCTGCCCACCAGCAGCAAAGGAATGCGTAAGGTGACGATTCAAAAACCGGACACTATGCTGCCCGAGAACATCAAGAAGGATGTGGTGATCGGCGGCGTGACCGGCGCCCTTGAGGCACCACCGACAGGCCCTTATATAGAGTATACGTCCCTCGACAGTTCTGGTAGAGTGTTTACTGCTAAATTTCGAGGAACAATTGTTCCAGAGCATGCATTCTCTTATTTGGCGGAATTGACATCAGTAGATATGCCAGACAATGTAATTGCAATTGGTGATAGTGGTTTTTATCGCTGCCCAAAGCTCCAATTGACAAGTCTCCCTTCCGAAATTACCTCACTCGGAGATTTTGCATTCTCTGATTGTTCAAAGCTAGCGTTAACAAGCCTCCCTTCTGGAATCACCTCAATTGGAGACCAGGCATTTAGGGATTGCTTTAGTCTCGCATTGACAGGTCTTCCTTCTAGAATTACCTCAATCGGAGATTACACATTTAGGAATTGTTCAAAGATGGTACTAACAAGTCTCCCTTCTGGGATTACTTCAATCGGAGATTTTGCGTTTCTCAACTGTTACCAACTATCAATGACGACCCTGCCTTCTGGAATTACCTCAATCGGACAGTATGCATTCAACAATTGCCCAAGGCTCGCATTGACGGCCCTACCCTCTGGACTTACTTCATTACCAACAGCCGCATTTCAGTATTGCCCAAAGCTCGCATTGACGACCTTCCCGTCTGGAATGACCTCGATTGGAGCTTATGCATTTAGGCAGGGTACAGGTCTCGCATCAATAACCCTTCCCCCCGCACTCACTACAATCGGAGATTATGCATTTGCCAATTGTACTGGATTGGAAACGGTTAGATTTACGAGCACGGTATCATCAATTCCTGGTGGAGTATTTTCCGGATGCCCAAAACTGTCTACCATTTATGTTCCGTGGTCGCAGGGGCAAGTAGCAAATGCTCCTTGGGGTGCGAGCAATGCCACCATCATTTACGATTATACTGAGAATTAAAAAAGGGAAGGAGACGGAAGTGAATGTACAATACCGACTAAACCGATAAACAAAGGCTTGTCAACATTTTTTTGTGTGCCCGATTCGGGCACGGAAAGGAGCAATTATGGAAACTTTTGGCATCGCAAGCGTGGCGGTTATCACCGTCATCACCTACCTCGTGGGGCTGGTGGGCAAGGCCAGCAGCATGAACGACAAGTGGATCCCCATCCTGTGCGGGGTCTGCGGCGGTCTGCTGGGGGCTGTCAGCTACTATCTGGCACCCATCCCGGACTTCCCGGCGGGCGACCCCATCACCGCCATTGCCGTGGGTATCGTCAGCGGTCTGGCAGCCACCGGCATCAATCAGGCTGTCAAGCAGTTGAGCAAGGGGGAGTGAGATATGGGCAAGCGCATCACTGACGCATATCCCATCGCCAAGGCGGGCGGCATCCCCATCAACACCAGCATCCCAGCCAGCAATGAGACCTATGACCGGCTGGGCGGTCGGGACGTGGCCTTTGTGGTGCTGCACTACACGGGCAACGTTAGTGACACCGCCGAGGCAAACTGCAAGTATTTCGCAGGCGGCGACCGGGAGGCCAGCGCACACTACTTCGTGGATGAGGACAGCATTTACCAGTCCGTACCGGCCTGTGACCGGGCGTGGGCGGTAGGCTCTTCCAATCCGGTACATCCCCTCTGCCGCAACACCAACAGCATCTCTATCGAGATGTGCTGCTCCGGTAACTACCATGTTTCCGAGCGCACCAAGGCCAACGCTGCGGCATTGACGGCGGAGCTGTGCAAACTGCTGGGCATCTCCGGCGTGGACACCTACGTCCTGCGGCACTACGACGTGACCGGGAAGTCCTGCCCCCGGCAAATGGCAGGGAAGAACAATGCGGAGTGGGAGGCGTTCAAGGCCAGCGTCAAGGCGCTGCTGAACGAGCAGTCAAAGCCCGCACCCGCACCGACGACGAAGGAGGAGACGATCAACATGGAACTGCGTATGCTGCGCCGTGGCATGGAGGGCAATGACGTCCGGGCCGCCATGCTGCTGATGAAGGACAAGGGCTATTACCCGGATGAAATTTGGAGCGGTGACAAGCTCTTTGGCCCCAAGATGGAGGCGGGCCTGCGCCGGATGCAGGCAGATCACGGTCTGGGCGTTGACGGCATCATCGGCAATGCCAGCTGGAATTTCCTGCTGAAATAAAGGATAAAATAAATCCACTGGAGGGCGCAGAGGACACCGCTACGCCGGCCTCACGCCCGTGCATAAGCATCCGCACCTCCACGGCTATTGTTTTGCCGATGGATAACAACCATAAGGCCATAAGGAAGCTCTTATCAAATCTGCCGCCGAAACGTGCTATCGCCCTCGTGGAATCGGTTTTACTCCCAAAGACAGAGGAAATGATCGTCATAGATTGCGACGTGCGCCGGAAAAGCTGCGTACAGGTGGCAGTAGAGCGGAATATGTCCGTGGAAACTGTCAAGCGGTATAGGTGTAGAGCATACCACAAAATTGCACAGGAGCTATTTAACCCCCTGCCTTAATTGGCAGGGGGCTTTTTGCACTTTTCTGACACTTTTTAGGCACTTTTAGGTGCCTGTTTTTTTGTATCATAAAGGCAGAAAGAAGGTGGCAAAATGTACGACCGGCTTATCGCCTGCGGTTACACGGAGCAAATGGCGGCGGATATCCTGAAACTATTCCCCGACCAGGAAGAATTGCGGATATATGTATATTTTGCCGAACTATTCCGTGAAGAAAGGACGGTATGTTGATGGCATTTAATCCTTACTACCAGAATCCGTATCAGCCGATGGGGTATAACGGGCAATACGGCAATTATGCCCCGCAGAACGCCGCAGGAGCACCGCAAGCGTTCGGGTGTCAAATTACAAGGGTAAATGGGAGAAACGGCGCAGATGCGTTCAGAATGGCCCCCAACAGCTCTATTCTGCTGATGGATGAGAACGACCCCATTGTGTGGATGAAGCAGACAGACGGAGCTGGGTATGCAACGGTAACGCCTTACACAGTTTCTCCGTATCAGGCCGCACCTCCTGTGGATGTAAGTAGTCTGGAAGAGCGTGTAAAGAGATTGGAGGACACAATCAATGGCAAATCCAATGATGCAAATGCTGATGGGAAACGGAAGCCGAAAGCCGAATAATCCCCTTGCGATGGTGGCAGAGTTCCGAAAATTTGCAGCGAACATGACCCCGCAAAAAGCGCAGCAAGAAATCGAGCGGTTACTAACTTCCGGGCAAATGAGCAAAGAGCAGTTTGCTGATTTGCAGAAACAAGCAAAGGACTTTGTGCAATTCCTGAAATAGGCCGGGTCGACACGGTTTATTTATAAAAAATTATGAAAGGAGTTTCCCACATGGAGAACGGTATGTCCCTTAGCGATATCGCCGCTGTGACACGTGGCGCAAATGATGAGAGCGGATGGGGTTCTGGCTGGTTCCTTATCGTGGTTCTGTTCCTGTTCATGTTCGGTTTCGGCGGAAACGGTTGGAACCGGCAGGGAGAGTTCGGCCAGTTTGCAACCGCTGCCAGCCAGCAGGAGATTCTGTTTGGCCAGCAGTTCGGCCAGGTCAACGACCGTCTGACCAACATCGGCAACGGCATCTGCAATCTTGGTTACGAGATGCAGGGCAACATCGGTCAGTTGGGCAAGGAGATGGCTTTGGCGCAGAATGGCACCAACATGACCATCATGCAGACCGGCAACAGCATCCAGAGCCAGATGGCGCAGTGCTGCTGCGACACCAAGCGAGCCATTGACGGCGTAAACGCCAACATCGACGCGAAGTTTGCGGCTCTGGAGAAGTCCCAGCTTGAGCAGCGCATTGCGGAGCAGTCTGCCCGCATTGCCAGCCTTGAGATGGATAACCGGATGTATGGCGTAGTCCGCTATCCCAACGGCTACACCTACAATGCCGGTAATTCCCCCTTCTGCGGCTGCAATAGCTGCTGCGGCGCAAACATCTGACAAAAGCGAAAGGCCCCTCTTGGCCGGGTTATGGGCGGGGCTGGTGTCCCGCCCTCTTTATTTTGAAAGGAGATTTTATAATGTCTTGCAAATCTGCGATTTACACTGCTATGCAGACCCCCACGGAGGTTGCCGTAAATGGCGTTATCCCTCTGGGCAGTCTTATCCGCCGCTACGGCTGCGATATTTCTCTGAATGGAAATGCCGTCAACATCATTGGCAAGGGCTATTATGATGTTGATGTGTCCGTTACCGTCGCCCCCACGGCTGCTGGGACGGTTACCGCAACGCTTATCAAGGACGGCGTTGTTGTCCCCGGCGCAACAGCTTCCGCAAACGCTGCGGCTGGCGCACCTGTTGCGCTGGCATTCCCCGCTCTTGTCCGGCAAGCGTGTTGTGCGTCCGGCTCTGCCCTGTCTTTGGTGTTGACCGGCGCTGCATCCACCGTCAGCAATGTTGCCCTTCGGGTACAGCGCATCTGATGGAGGTGCGGGATGAAAGTCATCGAGAAATTGGAAGATTTTATCGATAGCGAAATCCACGATGCAGAAGTATATGCAAAGTGCGCCCTCAAGTACAAGGAATCCGACCCCACGCTTGCAAAACTGTTTTACGATTTGTCCACGGAAGAAATGCGACACATGGATTTGCTACACGGAGAAGTCGTTCGCCAGATCGAGCAGTATCGCAAGACGAAGGGAGAGCCGCCTGCGGCCATGCAGGCTATTTATGATTATCTGCACGAGAAGCAGATTGGTAAAGCTAAGTGCGTGAAGGAATACCAAAGTATGTATCGTAACGGCTGATTACTGGGTAAAATTTGTAGCCCACGATGTAGCCCACGCAGAGCAATTTACTACAACTTGGCACAATTTTGTGCAACGCTTCACCCTACAAGCAGCCCGTATAGGGTGATAAAAGACCCCGGAAACCCTTGATTTACAAGGATTTCCGGGGTTTTGGCGCGGAAGGAGGGATTTGAACCCTCGCACGCGGTTTAGGCGTCTACTCCCTTAGCAGGGTAAATCAAACCCGCTATAAATCAATGGTTTGCGGAGATTTTGTAGCCCATTTGTAGCCCACAAAGAGGGCTTATTTTTCGAGCTGATTTACTCCCCTGTGCGCCGCTTCCGTAGACACATGAATGTATCTTTGAGTGGACGCAAGCTTGGAGTGACGCATGATCTGCTGGACGACCGGCAACTCCACGCCTTTCTTTACAGCTTCTGTTGCTGTGGTGTGGCGGCAGGAGTAAGGAGGCAAATCCCGGATTCCAAGTTTCTTGGTGGTAGCATGGTATTCCTCATAGAATTTATTTTCATAGCCGCTATACAGTAGGTGTGTTTCCGGTGATGCAGATTCTGCCAATCGCTGTATCACTGGGGACATAAAAACCGGGAATACAATGGGGGTGTCTTTCCGCTTTTTTGTTTTCCTTCCGCATCCGTATATTTCGTGCTTTCCGTAGTCGATCATGTCGGATTTACAGGCGAACAATTCTCCAGGCATCATGGATGTGTAAATCATGAGGAGCATATAACCCACAAACAGTTCCCCATTGTCCCACGCTTCCCACATGGAATTTACTTCCTGCTCTGTAAACGGTTCTGGTTCTTTTTCCACCAGCTCCGGCAGAACAATAAAACGGGACAGATTTACTGTCACTGTGCCATTTCCTCCGTTGCTGGCCATCGCCCTTTTGTATAGGTGTGACAGCAAGGATTTCATGTCACGGGCCGTGTAGTAGGATGTGGCTTGTTCGTTGACAACGGCCTGTAAATCATCTATGGAAAGTGTATCGATTTTCCGTGATATAATAGGCTCAAGGCGCTCCCGTGCCTTTTTGTAGCCTGCCTGCTTATCTGTGGAGAGCTTTTGCATATCGTTTTCGCTCCAGCCTTGCCACAGGGTTAAAAGCGTAGGAGATGCTTTTTGACCCTCTCCCGGCAGCTGGGCCGCCGCCCATTTCAGGGCTTCTGTTTTTGTCTGGAAGCCGCCCTTTGTGGGCCGTTTGCGAATGAGCCTATGGCTACCGTCCGCTTCCTGCGCTGTGTAGGAATATCCAGCTGCACGGGCTGTCCATGTCTTTCCTCTTTTGTAGGCATTTCCTGCACCGTTTGGTCGTGACCGGCCTTTTCTCTTTTCAGCCACCTGTTTTTTCCCGCACGCATGGCAGTACACCGCCCCCGGCATAAGCTCAGCGCCGCATTTAATACAATTTGCCATTGTGTTACTCCTTTGATATGCGTACAACCGTAATCATGGCCGCAATCGTTACTGCGCTCCCGGCCAGCAGTACGGCGATAAGCACCCACGCAAACACGCTTGAACCCCCGCCGATAATCATTCCCGTTGTTTTTGCGCGGAAATCAAGAAACACATATACGGCCAACAAGAGCATTACAATTATAAGCGCGGATATTGTGATATAAATTACCCTTTGCTGCGACTTGATGCGCTTGTGCTGCAAGTCTATGGTTTTCTTCATGCTCTCTACATTGCCCTCTAATTTGGCAGCTTTTATCTCCGATTCCCTGCTTTGTTTTAACTCCTCCAGCTGTTTTTCTGCGGGGACGTTTTCGATGATGCCAAAATACCGATCCAGCGACACGCCCAAAACGGCGCAAATGTCACCGGCGTTATACACGCTTGGGGCTTTGGATGCCGATGCAAAATAGTTGTTGATGGTAGAAATAGAAATCCCCGTTTCGTCTGCCAGCTGCTGCGTGGTAATCCCTTGCCTTACCTTTGCTTCTTTGCAAATTTCTCTCAGCGTTTTCATACTTCTTTCCCCTTATTGGGCATAATCTACCCTTTTATTGCCGTGCAAATATTGTAAAAATCCCTTTTTGGGATTGCGCTGCCCGATTTGTTTTTGATATGGTGGCGATGCAAACGATAAGCCGATAGGTGATTCGTGGGCAAAGCCCACCCTGTCCGGTGCGGGGGCGGGGTGGGCAAATCGAACAAATTTTCTAATTTTTTTATTTTTGTTGCACGAAACAGGGCAACAAACCCACCTCTGGCGTGTATAGGTGAAAAGACTTAATGCGGAGGAATAGAACGAATGTTTGCAATCGAAAAGAAATATGGTATAATTAGAAAAGAGCATCCTGCGCACGCCAAAGCGGATTTCCTGTCCGCACTGCGTACACTGACAGAAGAAGAACAAATCGAACTATGGAAGGAGCTTGAACAAAATGGAATTATCAAACGCAAAAGTCCTGATTGCATCTGACGGCGAGAAGACATTCGTCCTCGTAAATGGAACACCGCTTATCGGAGATAAGATTGACTTCAAATCTGATATGTGCGGTGTCCGGCTCAGTGTGTCTAATGCCCTGCTTACACCTAACCTGTACAAAGCCAGTGACTTTGCCGCATTTGTGAAAAACAAGTTAGGTTATGATCTGTCCGTCATGTAAATCCCACATGAGGACGGTTTCCGGGTCTTGCTTATCCATGTAGGCAATGCCCACATCCGTCAGGACAACACCACCAAAACGAGAATACTCGGCATATCCGGCAGCACAAATCTCCTGTAACCCATCCTTTATTGCTTCTAGAATCGGCATGAAGAATGTGGAGTTTTGCTTCGACTGCCCGTATGCCCGGCGCTGGCAGTAATGCGTGTAGAGAGTTGCCAGCGCCTTTTTTGCGCTTCTTGTCAGCTCAACGCCCATCGCTGCGCCTCCTCTGCTGAATCTCTACAAGCTTCTGCATGGCCTCAAGAATCTGGTCATCCGTCCAGTTTTCAGCCTGTTCTTCCCAATCCTTCATAGTCGGCACGAATCCCTCGGCATTTATGCCGGGGGCTTTTTTTATGCCCGGATCATCCGTTTCGCCCTTTAGCCACTCCACGGATACATTGTAAATGTCGGCAATCTGATGGAGTTTCTTTGTATAGGAAACGCTTGCCCCGTTCTCCCACATAGAAACAATAGAGCCATCATTATATCCTATGCTTTTGGCAAACTTTACCTTTGCCCCGTGAGCGTATTTCCCGTTCTTGCCTTTAGGGATAAGGCTTAATATTCTTTCCAGCACAATATCCATATTCAAAACCTAAAATTTGTCAGATTTGCCGAAAGTTAAATTTCTTCAAGTTTACTATTGCAATCTTGAAGATTATGAGGTATCTTTATATCAGGCCCACCGGAAAAGGGTACAAAAACACCAGCCCCCACGAAAGCGGCTTTTAACAATTTCTTTTGGCGAAGGTATTGTACCGCAGTTTTTGTGGAGTGTCAAGTGTGAAACCTCATGAATATGAGTTTTCGGTGGGCATTGACTGCGGCGGGGATAGAAATGCCCCGACCGTGCTGTTCCACGGTCGGGGTTTCCCCAAATTTGTTCACCAGAACACCCTTGCAACCTTCCGCACCGTCGGCGTGAGTTTGATACCTGCTTCACTGCATGACCCGACAGTGGCAAGCTGCGTTTTTTTACACGCTTCACTGCGTGGACGCTTGCCGGTTCTACGAGAGGTACACGATGAAACAGCCGTGCTTCTTTGGGATTGCCGCTCACTTTTGCGGGATGGGTTCCGCAAAGCCCATTTGCATCACGCCGTGTCCCCACGGTCTGGAACGGGCAAGGTCAAAAGTTTGGTCAAAAGTTTGGTCAAAAGGCCACCTCCTTTGATTTTGCCACACGGGCTATCAGGAGAGTACCACATTTCCCCGCCGCAGTCAATGAAATCTCACATATAAGGAGGGAAGACAACTTGACATTGAGAGAAATGCGGGATAGAGCAAATCTTTCCTGCACACAGGTAGGCAAGAAGCTGTTTGTTGACCAGTCCTGCGTAAGACATTGGGAATACGGAGACTGGGCACCGGCACGGAAGTACTACAAGAAAATGGCGAAGCTGTACGGCGTGTCGGAGGAGGAGATCAAGGCTGCTGCGGAAGCTATCCGGGCGGCGAACCGAGGTGAGAAGCGTGACAATCAATGATGTACGGAAGTCGGACAAGCTGTATCTGACCCCGGCAGAGGTTGCGGAGATGCTGAATTGTGACCCGCAAGCGATACGGGACGCAGCAAGGCACAACCCCGAACAGCTTGGATTCCCGATAATGCGGGTTGGCAACAGGACGAAAATCCCCCGGATGCCGTTTCTGCGGTGGCTGGGGATAGAGGAGGAGTAAACATGACCAACCAAGAATACAGGGCGCTGGAGGATGCTTTTCTGGCACGGCACGATGCGCTGTGCGAAGATAAGAACCCGCTGGAGTGCGATTGCCCGGCCTGCCCCTGCAAGGGTATGTGCGATGCGCTTTGCGCTGTGGAGGTGAATTGATGGACGGATATACATTGACGCTGGTGATCATCGGCGCAGCTACGGTGAGTTATTGGCTCATGCGGCTGGTGGACAAGCTGGACGGGAAGTAACACAAACGGAGGGAAAGACGATGAAAGCATACAAGGGATTTGATAAAGACCTGAAATGCAGAGAATTTCAGTACGAAGTAGGTAAGGAGTACGAGGAGGAAACCGCCTCTTTGTGCAAAAAGGGATTCCACGCCTGTGAAAACCCGCTGGACACATTCCACTATTACGCGCCGACAGATAGCCGATACTGCGAGGTTGATGTGGACGACAACGGAGAGCGCAACAGCGATGACAGCAAGGTTTGCGGCAAGCGTATCAAGATTGGCGCAGAAATCGGGCTGAAAGGCGTTATCAACGCCTGTGTGCGGTTTGTGCTTGACAAGTGCGAGAGCGCAACCGAGGAAAACGCATCGGGCTGGAACGGCAACGCCGCCGCATCGGGCGAGAGGGGCAACGCCGCCGCATCGGGCGTGAGGGGCAACGCCGCCGCATCGGGCGAGAGCGGCAACGCCGCCGCATCGGGCGAGAGCGGCAACGCCGCCGCATCGGGCTGGAGCGGCAACGCCGCCGCATCGGGCGAGAGCGGCAACGCCGCCGCATCGGGCGTGAGGGGCAACGCCGCCGCATCGGGCTGGAACGGCAACGCCGCCGCATCGGGCGTGAGGGGAACAGCTTCCGTAACCGGCCCGTATGGAAAAGCGTCTGCATTAGGCGAACAGTGCCTTGCCGTGGCATGGGGCCAAGATAGCCTTGCAAGAGGCGCTGTGGGCAACTGGATTGTTGTTTCCGAGCGTGACGATGATGGCAACATCATTGATGCCAAAATTGCAAAGGTGGACGGTGATACCATCAAGGCGGACACGTGGTACAAACTGGCGAATGGTGCGATCGTGGAGGCAAAGTAATGTATTTGTGTGATTATTGTGGGGCAGCGTTCCATTCGCTGGATTACATCGAGGAAAAGTCCGATGAGTGCGGAAACAGCATAATTTATGTCTGCCCAGAGTGCGGAGAGAAGATTATCCCCGGAGAAGCGGATGAATGTCCTGTTTGCCACGGCTGGAAGCCGATGAAGTCCGCTATGTGCCACAAGTGTGAGCTGGAAACGATCGGAAATTTCAAGCTGGCTATACGGAAGTTCTCCGATGTGCAGCTTGATTATATTTCCGAGCTGACGGAGGGTGAGTATCTCTCGGAGTTTTTGCATAAGGGGGGCTTGGGATGATAAACGGTGTCCTCCGGTACATAAAAGCTACAGTGGAAATCCCATTCCCGGAGGGGAAAATGTGCTGTAACCTCTGCCCACTGCTGGAGACTTATTCGCGAAATCAATGTCGGAGAACAGGCGAGTATCTGTTAGACACGAGAATCGTCGGGGCATATTGCCCGCTACAAGTTGTTGATGAGGAGAAAACCGAATGATGAATATCTATGAGAAAATCGCAGCGATTATGCAGGATGTCCAGTATCTTGCAAAGGACGATCATGTAGAGTTTGGCAGCACCAAGTATAAGGCATTGAGCGAGGAGAAGGTAACCTCCATCATGCGTGCGGAACTGCTGAAACACAAACTGGTTGTATACCCCATCGCACAGACAGCCGGGAGAACTGGGAACATTACCCACGTGGATGTCATCTACCGCATGGTCAACGTGGAAAACCCGGAGGAATACATCGAGATTGCATCCTGCGGAGATGGAGCAGACACACAAGACAAGGGCAGCGGCAAGGCCATGACCTATGCGTTTAAGTATATGTGGCTGCGGACCTTTGCACTTCCCACCGGCGAGGACCCGGACAAAATTTCTTCCGCCGAGCTGGACGAGAAGGAGCGGAACGCTGCTCCGGTGTGTGAGCGATGTGGAGCTGACATTGTGTCCGTCAGGAAGCGCAACGGCGAAATGTGGACGGTAAAGGACATGGTTAAGTACTCCAAGGGCCGCTACGGAGCGCAGATGTGCGCCGGCTGCATGAAGGCTGCAAAGAAGGAGCAGGACAATGTTGCAGGCTGATGTGACCGCCGCACGGTGGCAGCAGGACAGCGATGGGGCGTGGCTGTGCCTCCGGGTGCAGTCCCCCGCCTCTGCAATGACCATCTGTGACGAGATGAAGCCGGACAAGCAGTATGTGGCGCAGATCAAGCGCAAGGGAAGGAGCCTTGACGCAAACGCTTATGCGTGGGTGCTGCTGGATAAACTGTCGGCACACTATGGGATTCCGAGGAATGATGTGTACCGGGAAGAAATCAGGATCATTGGTGGTGTGAGCGATGTTGTGTGCATGGTATCAAAGGCGGCGGACGAGTTCTGCCGCAGATGGGAGGCAAAAGGAACCGGCTGGATGGCGGAACAAGGGCCAAGCAAAATCCCTGGATGCGTGAACGTGGCGGTTTGGTACGGCTCAAGCACCTACGACACAGAGCAGATGTCACGGCTGATTGACCAGATCGTTGCCGATTGCCGAGAAGCTGGAATCGAGACTATGACACCGCAGGAGTTGGATGCGCTAAAATCACGCTGGGGCGAAGCCCAGCCGTTGAGAGGTGATAAAGGTGACTGATGAAAGACGGTGCTTCCTGTGCGGCAGAAATGGAGCGGGTGACCCGCTGGAGCGGCACCATTAGGCACATCTTCGGCGGCGCGTACCGCAACAAAAGCGAGAAATACGGCCTTGTAGTGTATCTCTGCGGCGAACGGTGCCATAGAAACGGAGGGCTGGCAGTACACCGCAACGGGAATCAAATGCGCCTCCTGCGCCGATACGGCCAGTTAAAGGCCATGCAGGAACAGGGATGGACGGAGGATGACTTCCGCCGTGAATTTGGAAAAAGCTATTTGTAAGGAGGAAAACGATGGTAAACAGAATGATTTTGCAGGGGCGGCTTTGCTCTGACCCCGAATTGCGCCGCACCAACAGCGGAACAGCGGTGTGCAGTTTCCGTGTGGCATGGAGCGAGAAGATTAAGGACAGAGAAACGAAGCTGTTTCTCCCCTGCGTGGCATGGCAGGGTACGGCGGAGATGATTTGCAACCACTTTGCTAAGGGCAAGGAGATCATCGTAGAGGGCAAGCTCTCCAGCCGGGAATACGAGGACAAGACTGGCAACAAGCGCACTGTGGTGGAGCTGACGGCGGACCGGGTACATTTCTGCGGCAGCAAGGACAGCGCACCGCAGCAGCCCACGCAGACCTTCACGGAGATTTCCGAGGACGACGGCGATTTTCCGTTCTAAGGCGGTGCACCGATGCCGAACAGAATCATACGCGAGAGCATCTGCACCAGCGACAGCGTAGATAGGCTTTCATGGTTCGAGGAGGTCTTGTTCTATCGGCTGATTGTTTCTTGCGATGATTTCGGACGCTATGACGGACGGGCCGCGATTATCAAAAACAGGCTATTCCCTTTGAAAGAAAATCTTACTCTGAAAACTGTAGAAAACGCCCTTCATGGACTGGCGAGTGCTGGATTGGTTGCCCTCTATACTTCACAGGGCAAGCGCTTCCTCTACCTACCAACATGGGGTAAGTATCAGACACAGAGAGCAAAGGAAAGCAAATATCCTGAGCCTGTAGAGCCTACGCAAGCAGATGAAATCATTTGCAAACAAATGAATGCAGATGTCCCCGTATTCGAGAATCGAGAATCGAGAATCGATATACGAGAATCGAGAAGCGAGAATAATGCGCGCGAGGCGCGCTTCTCTCCGCCCTCTTTGGACGAGGTTCGGGCTTATATCGCCGAACGGGGGTCTACAGTTGACGCACAGCAATTCATCGATTTCTACGCCAGCAAGGGATGGATGGTTGGGAAAAATCGCATGAAGGACTGGAAGGCCGCCGTCAGAACATGGGAGCAGCGCAGAAAGGAGGAAGCCGGTGAACAGCCAACAAAGCAAGAATACCATGTCGGAACATGGCTGTGACATCTGCGGAGGGCTGGGCTACACCGTCCGGCGCACGGAAAGCGGCGAACTGGTGAGCAGAACCTGCAAATGCGAGATCATCCGCCGGAATAGGCTTCGCATGGAGCGTTCCGGGCTTCTGGGACTGCTGGATAGCTGCACCTTTGAGTCGTTCCAAACTCAGGAGTATTGGCAACAGGCCGCAAAGCAAGCGGCGGAGAGGTATTTGACCGACTGGAAAGGCAAGTGGTTTTTCATCGGTGGCTCTCCCGGTACTGGGAAAACGCACCTGTGTACGGCAATTTGCGCCAAACTGATGGACGGAGGAATCCCTGTCCGGTATGTGCAATGGCGGGGAGATATTCCCGCAATCAAGGCAAAGACCAACGATGCCGAAGCATACGCAGAAGCCATGCACCCGCTGAAAACAGTCCGTGCACTGTATATCGACGATTTTCTCAAGGGCGGCGTAACGGATGCCGACAAAAACATTGCCTTCGATCTGCTAAATGCCAGGTATATCAACCCGGATGCAATCACGATCATCTCCACGGAGCTGACCATTGACCGCATTTTGAGCTGGGACGAGGCAATCGGTAGCAGAATCAACCAGAGGGCGAAGGATTATATGCTGAACATCGGGAAAAAGCAGAATTGGAGGCTGAAATGACCAAGCGGGAGGAACGGAGATGAAGCACCTCGGTGATATTACGAAAATCAGCGGTGCAGAAATTGAGATCGTGGATGTTATCACGGGCGGATCGCCGTGCCAGGATTTGAGCATTGCCGGAAAACGCGCCGGGTTGGCCGGTGCAAGGAGCGGATTGTTCATGGAGCAGGTCCGCATCGTAAAGGAGATGAGAGAGCATGACAGAAAGAGCGGACGGACAGGTGACATGGTCAGACCTCGGTTTATGGTCTGGGAAAACGTGCCCGGAGCATTTTCAAGCAACAAAGGGCAAGACTTCGCGGCAGTCCTCGAAGAGATCATCCGCATCGCAGAGCCGGAAGCCCCCGATATTGAAGTGCCTGAAAAGGGATGGAACACATGGGGAGGCTATCACGATGAGGTGGGAGGACGATGGAGCGTGGCTTGGCGAGTGCATGACGCGCAACACTGGGGAGTCCCCCAACGCCGCCGTCGTATCTCGGTTGTCGCAGATTTTGGAGGCGACACCGCAGGAGAAATACTCTTTGAGCGCAAAAGCGTGTCAGGGCATCCTGCGGAGAGCGGAGCGGCGGGGGAAGGACCTTCCACCGGTGCTGAAAGCGGTGCTTCTTATGCAGTCCGGATCAGGGGGGGCTGTGACGGAGGAGGAAAGGGAGCCTTAGTCCAGACGGAGAAAAGCGGGACGCTTGGGACAGGGAATGACCAGACGATTTTCTGTTTGCAAGGAAACGCAATCGACCGTGCCGACACGACAGGATGCAACGGCAAGGGATGGCGTGAGGATACGTGCTATACGGTGAATACCATAGATCGCCCTGCGGTGTGCGCGGGGTTTAAGCTGGGCAACAGCGAACAGTCCCGGAGCATCGGCTACGCCGAGGAACAGTCCCCCACACTGAACGCAGAGTGCGGCGGGAACAAACCGGCGGTGCTGTGCCTGAACGATCAAGGCGGGAATGTGATGGGCGTGAGCCATGATGTTTCCGGCACGCTGAGAGCACAGGAGCATGGGCACCAGCCAACCGTGCTGGATATGTCGCACGCCTGCGACATCATCCGGGACTGCGGCGAGGTCAGTCCCAGCCTGCAAGCAAGAATGGGAACCGGCGGCAACCAAATCCCGCTGACATATCAAACCGTAACGGGAACGCTTTCTCCCGGTGCTCATGCCGGGAGCTATAACGGGCAGGATGCTTATAACGATATGCTGGTGTGCGGGGCAACACCGGATGTGGCACACGCACTGCGGGCAAAGGCTGCCTGTGCGTACCGGGAGGACGCAGAGACATACCCGGTGCAGAACATGGTGGTGCGACGCCTGACCCCGATGGAGTGCGAACGGCTGCAGGGCTACCCGGACGGCTGGACAGCCATTGGCGAGTGGATGGACAGTAAGGGCAAGCGCCACAAGGATGCGGACAGCCCCCGGTACAAGGCACTGGGCAATTCCATCGCCCTGCCCTTCTGGGACTTCCTGGCAAAGCGTATCAGCGCACAATATCTTCGCCCTGTTACGATGGGCAGTTTATTCGACGGTATCGGCGGCTTTCCGCTGGTGTTCGAGCGGCACAACGGCAAGGGCACGGCACGCTGGG
>ERZ773138.605-NODE-605-length-41587-cov-9.574256_pt1 | contig 41587 bp, 32 predicted proteins | sample MGYA00511114_ERZ773138 | MGnify/ENA primary metagenome ERZ773138 (study PRJEB29015, sample SAMEA2737805) | human gut metagenome | biome: human gut; feature: human-associated habitat; material: faeces | place: China | collected 2012 ...
TTGTTGATGGTCTGACGCATACCGCCGAGGTCTGCCATCATAGAACCCATCATACCGCCAGGGAGACCGCAACCGAGCAACAATGAAGACATGATCTTGTTACCAGGGTTGATGAAATATCCGAGCCACTCGTCGATGAACTCCTGAGTCATGGCACGAGCCTTCATATAAGCGCTCATATTGATCTCAGGCACCTCAAAGCCCTCGTTCTTCAACATGCTGATAACAGAGATAACGTCTGGATGAACCTTACCCCATGACAATGGCTCGATGGCTGTATCGATGATGTCGGCACCATTGTTGCAGACCTCGAGGATAGAAGCCATAGAGAGACCAGGACCAGAGTGACCGTGGTACTGGATGATGATCTCAGGATACTTGTCCTTGATCATCTTGGTAAGCTTACCGAGGAATGCAGGCTGACCGATACCAGCCATATCCTTCAAGCAGATTTCCTCTGCACCGGCAGCGATGAGCTGATCGGCGATGTTCATATAATATTCGAGTGTATGTACTGGAGAGTTGGTGATACAGAGTGCACACTGTGGAGTCATGCCACCTTCCTTAGCCCACTTGATAGAAGGAATGATGTTACGAACATCGTTCAAGCCATCGAAGATACGGGTGATGTTGGTACCCTGCTTAGCCTTTACCTTGTACATGAGGGCACGTACATCATCTGGCACAGGATACATACGAAGAGCGTTCAATCCACGGTCGAGCATGTGAGTCTTGATGCCCACCTCGTTGAATGGCTTACAGAATGCACGAACTGCATCATTAGGATTCTCGCCAGCGAGGAGGTTAACCTGCTCGAAAGCACCACCATTGGTCTCTACACGGCTAAAGCAACCCATTTCAATGATAACTGGGGCAATCTTAGCCAACTGATCCTTACGTGGCTGGAACTTACCAGAACTCTGCCACATGTCTCGGTAAACGAGACTGAACTGAATTTTCTTCTTCATTATTCTTGTTCTTTTTCTTTATATTCGATGTATGAATTAAATTCCAAGGTGCAAAATTAGACAAAAAAATTGAGAAATCGTCCTATTCGCCTTTTTTTTTATATTTATTATGTAATTTACTTCAATATTTCCTTCTTCATCTTGCTGTTCAGCTTCTCGGCTGCAGCATGGGCCTTGGCGTTGGCCTTCATCGCATTGAGCGAGCGGTGGAACCCCTGGATACGACCCTCACGATCAGAGAGGGCCAGACTGTCGCCCTTCATATATACAAAGGTGAAGGTATCGCGCTTCGTCTTTTCGTTGATCACCACGTCCTCCAACTCGCGGCGGCCCTGCACCAGAATCAGTTTGCCGTTATAGGCATGCCATTCCGTATACTGAGGCACAGCAGGATATTCTACCGGGCTATCGTCGTCCACATCTTTGTTTATCATCACCCTGCCCACGGCCACCGCCTCGCTCATGCGCTTCAGGGTGAAGCCATACTGTCGCGGCACCATATAAGTTTCTACGATGCTGTCGGGCATATTGGCAAGGATTCTCGCCTGCTGGCGCTTGCTCAGATGCGATACATCGCGCAGCTTCGGCATCACCGGATAGGTCCAGGTGGCCTTCAGCTGGTCCAGGTCTATCACCATGTCGGCACGGTTCTTCTCATCCTTCTCCTCGCATGGCATCACGCAAACCCAGTCGCCCACCTCTATATCTCCAAACACCTGATGGTTGCGAGTGGCATCCAGAATGTTGTATCTCACGGGGTCACCGCCTCCGTTGGGCAGCAGCACCAGCGCGGTATCCGAGCAGCCCAGGCAGGCAAGTCCGTAGATAGCCCTGTCGCCCTTAGCCGGTTTCGAGAGGCTGATGGCGAGTTTCGAATTGTCCATACGTGGTGGTTTCTTTCCCCTGTGACATGCTGCGAGGGTTGTGGCGGCTAGCGCCAGTGTGAGTATTGTCTTGACTTTCATCTTTCTATTCATTATTTCAGATGCAAAACTACAACTATTTTTTGGAAGCACCAAATATTGAATCGTAAAATAATTAAAAAAATAGGTGATATATTTTGTAGTGTCTCGATTTTGCATTACCTTTGCAACCGTTTTTTGGGATCAACATCCCCCTCGTCCTGCCACACACGCCGGATGATGAAAAGAAATAGGACCAACTCAAGAATTATATGCAACAAGAGAATATGACAGACAAGACAAATACACACGCTCTCCCGGCATGGACCGAGGTAGAGTATACCGCATTATGCAAAAACCCGTACCTGTTAACCCCATTCTTCATCCCTAAGGAGGCGAAGTGCTTCACGTGCCGCGAAGATGGCACGAGGGAAGAAGAAAGAATGGTTTTCCTCGTTTTCAAATCTACTGCAGCCCCTGCTGATGCCGAATGGGAAGATGATCCTGTTCCGGGCGAGATGTGGGTGCGAGCGCTGGGCGATGACGATGAGGAGATTGAGCCTGCCAAGGTGATTTACCTGGGTCAGGACATCGAGGATTTCATCCGTGTAGCCGCTGAGGACGACCAGACCATCACCTTCGATTTCTGGTGGCGCCACGGCGAGGTGAAGGTGGAGAAGGCTGAGAAGACGGATGACGGATTCGTATGCCGCAAGGATGATTTCGGCGATGACGGACTGGCTGTTACCCTGATTCCTGAGGACGGCGGCAATCCGGTTGTCCTCCGTCTTCAGATTCCTTACATCGGTTTCTCGCTCTACGATGCCGAGGGCAACAAGGTGCATGGCGAGCTGAGCATTCCGCAGGATAAGGTGGATGACTACACCTACGAATTTGTGGGCGATGACAACAACGACCGTTTCACCCTTCAGCTCGACAGCAACAGGCTGGTTTACATGTGTGTATTGCGCCATGAGGACCATCAGCTGGTGGTTCGCAACCAGCGCGACCGTCTTTCGGTAGTAGATCAGATTCCTACCGAGGGCAAGCTTTCTGAGTTGCTCATGAACACGAATTCTGCGCTCATCAAGAATAGGAATCACCGTTGGCGCATTCAGATTGAGGGCACCACGCTGTCTCACGAGGTTGAGTTGAATGTAGATGCGGCATCTCTGGTAGCATTTGCTGAGGAGCAGATGCAGAAGGGCATGGAGATTGACGAGCTGGGGCAGCATCTGATGGCATTGGAACAGAAGTATCATTTCCAGTGGTTCTGGCTGAGTGAGGACGACTGGAGTCATGACAATCCAGTGTTCGACATGTTCATGAAGCAACTTTGTGCCTTTTCGTATGTCAGTCAGAATCCTGTTCAGGCAGATGCGTTGATGGCAAGGAACTACAAGCGTAAGATTCGCCGTTACAGCAGTATGCTGAAGGCTCACAAGCGTGGTGAGTTGAATCTTTTTGAGGAGAGTGATGAGGTGCGAGCCGAGTATCTCCGCATCTTCCAGGGTTTCCATCAGCCTTTCGTAGAGGCTTTTGAGAAGGAGGAAGAGGAATAATCTTTTAAGTTTTATCCCTCACATCCCTCATTTTTTCTCTTTTCAAAATATTAATCACCTGATAATAAGAGAATTATCTATTTAGGAAAGCGTGATGGATGGACAAAATGTTTACAATATCCATCACGCTATCCATCACTAATAGCCTTCATCTATCACGTTTTTCAGCTTATCTTCTTGCAAAAAGCAAGAAGATCTTTGCAGAATATGGTTATGGGACCTGGCGAAAACGGACCACACGTTGTGCTGCGCTGGCTCACGGATATTACTGCATCGGGGTACGGATATTACTGCGTCGGGGTACGGATATTACTGCGTCGGGGTACGGATATTACTGCGTCGGCTAGCGCAGACATATCCGTAGGCTTATTGAGACGGCTGAATCAGCTAACTGAGGCGGCTGAATTCGCTGACAGAACTACTTGAATTAGCTAACTGAACTACTTGAATAGCCCGACCGGGATAAAAACAAAGCGGGCGGACCTCTTTTCAAGAAGAAGGCCGCCCTGTTTCCTAATTAAACTTTGTTGCATTAAAGAAATGCAATGCTTGAGCAAAAATATTTTTATTTCTCTATCAGTCCCTCTACATACTTGCAGAGGATACCGATGCCCTTGAGGTTTTCGCCACCCTGAGGAATGATGATGTCAGCATAGCGCTTGGTCGGTTCGATAAACTGCTCGTGCATCGGCTTCAGGACCTTGAGGTATCGGTCTACCACCATCGATACGGTGCGACCCCTGTCGATGGTATCACGCTGAATGTTGCGTATCAGGCGCTCATCAGCATCGGTATCCACGAACACCTTCAGGTCCATCAGGTCTCTCAACTTCTTGTCCACCAGCGTCATGATGCCTTCGATAATCACAACCGGCTTGGGGTCAACGTGAATCGTTTCCGGTTCACGGTTGCATTTGATATAACTATAGGTGGGTTGCTCTATCGCCTTGCCAGCACGCAGATCAGCGAGCTGCTGGTGCAAAAGCTTCCAATCGAATGCCGACGGGTGGTCGAAGTTGATCCGATGACGTTCTTCCTCGGTCATCTGCGAGGTATCGTTATAATATGAATCGAGGGGCACCACAGCCACATAATGAGGCGGCAGCACTTCTACGAGTTTCTTCACCACAGTAGTCTTGCCGGAGCCTGTGCCTCCCGCAATGCCAATAACGGTCACTTTATCTTTCATATTCTTTCTATAAGATTTCATCAAACATCTTGCGGTAGAATTCAGCCTTCTTCTCCACTGCCATAGGATAGGCACGGGAACTGGATGGCATGCGGTACAGACGGAGTCTGCGGCCCTCGAACTGGAATTCTGCATAGCCTCCCATCTCAGGCTTTTCCTTGATGCCGAAGTGTTCTGAAAATACCTTCGTGGCAAGCTGGCCGGCTGTAAGCACCGCCCTGCAATGGGGCAGCTGGCGGAGCATGCCGTCGAGATCGGCGGGCTGCACGATCTGCAGGTCCTTGTCGGATGCCGTATTCTTGGTGCGTATCACCTGCTGTGCGGTATCATAGATGGCGACGCCCTTCTCCCTGAGAAATTCCTTAATAGCATAGAGGTGGTAGGTCTTCTTCTCTACATCCACGAAATGGAACTTATCCTGGAAGTAGATAATCCCGAATATCCTCCACATATCATTCTGGAAGTTGGGATAATACCAGGGCATGCACCACCGCTTCGCTGCAGGCGGAAACGTGCCGAGCATCAGCAGCCGCGCATTCTCGGGCAGCCACGGCTCAAAAGGATGATTCTCTACCATTTTCTACTTTTTTCCTTCACCAGGTACATCACTACCGGCAGGTGATCGCTGTAGCCGTTAAGCCATCTGCCGCCTGCCTTGGTACGCAAAGGAGCACCCTTGTACTGACCTTCCTGCTGGATGAGGTAATCGCGGCGGAAGATGTGGTTCTTCCAGAACTTCAGAGAACTGTAGTCCTTGTTCTTACTATCCCTGTTCAGGAGATTAGGCGTGATGACAATCTGGTCGAAGAGATTCCATGAACCGCTGTAGAACAGGGTTCCCTTGCCCTCCTTGGCCAGGATGTTATACCATGGGTTATACATTTCATCGGCACCCACCTCGCTGATTTCAGCCTTCGCCTTCAGTACCTTATGCATGCTGGCGTTGGTAGGATCATCGTTCATATCACCCATCACGAACACCTTCATCTCAGGGTTCAGACGGAGCAAACTGTCTTTTACCACCTTAGCCTGGCGCGCTCCGCTCTCGCGATAGAACGAACCGGAGAAACGGCTTGGCCAGTGGCATACGATAACCGCCACATCCTCGCCCGCCAACTCACCACGTACGGTGAGGAAACCACGGGTCTTGTAGGCAGAATCCTTGGCAAGTTCCTGTACGTAAGGCACCAATCGGGTATTCTTCACCGTGAAGAGTGCCGGATTATAGAGCAGCGCACAATCGATGCCTCGCTTATCGGGACCCTCGATATGGCAGAACTGCATGTTTCTTGCCTTGAGAGGCGGCTGCGCGGTGAGATCTTTCAGCACGTTGGCATTCTCAACCTCAGCCAGACCAATGAAGGCACAACCCACGTTAGGCAGCACATCGGTACCCATGTCGGCAAGTGCACGCGACATATTCTTGAGTTTATTGGTATATTTCATACCATTCCATCCCTTAGCAGGGAGATACTCATAATCATTCTTACCGGCATCATGGCAGGTATCGAAGAGGTTCTCCTGGTTATAGAAACCCACAGCATACACCTGATACTGCTTGTTACCGGAAGTCTGCGACTTCTTTTTCTGTGCCGTAGCGCCCAACCCAATCATGAGGAGGGCAGCCAGCAAGAGCAAATGTTTTCTCATACTAATATTAAATATTAATGTATACCTAATTATATATATTCACCTTAACGCGGTGAGGTAACAGGCAGCAAAGATACCTAAAAAACCGGAAATATCTCCATAAAAACGAATATTTTTTCAGTTTTCATACATTTTTAACATAAATAAATTCATTTTTCAAAAAATTTTTTGTTACTTTGCAGCATTAAACACATTGAATCGGAACAGAAGACACAAGACCAGGGACACGGTAAGTCCCCTTATCGCCCAAACAAGACCTAGCGGGACATATATCATCACTGCTCAAAGAGACTACTGTTGCCGGTTTATTAATACTTAATACATATAAACTATGCAGAAGAAAGTAAACTTAGCAATGTTAGCACTCTTCTCATGTTCATTGGCTATGGCTCAGAACGAAAAGACTGACCAGAACATAGCACAGGGACTTGACGAGAATGCTTTCACCTTCTCCGAGGCACAGTTGGGCGAGGACGATGACATGTCATCCAATGTCACCATCCTCAATTCTACCAGCAACGTATACGCGAGCCAGGCAGGTTACCTGTTCTCGCCAGCACGTTTCCGCTATCGTGCCTTCAACCAGAAGTACAACGATGTCTATATCAACGGTGCTTCCATGAACGATATGGAGACCGGACAGTTCCGTTTCTCCAACATCGGCGGTTTGAACCGATTCTCCAGAAACGTAGACTTTGCCCTGCCTTTCGAAGCCAACGGCTATTCGATGACCGGCATGGCAGGCTCCAACAACTATGATTTCCGTGCCGGAAGCATGCAGGAAGGACAGTATGCCAGCATAGGTGTTGCCAACCGCAACTATACCCTGCGCGGACTCTACTCCTACTCCAGCGGCTTCAACGAGAAGGGATGGGCAATAACAGCCGGTCTCACCTACCGTTGGGCTAACCAGGGATACGTAGAGGGAACCTTCTACAACGCCCTCTCCTATTTCTTCGGTGTACAGAAGAAGTGGATGAACGGCCACTCGCTGAGCTTCTCCACATGGGGTAACCCGACAGAAAGAAGTACCCAGGGAGCATCTACCGACGAGGCTTACTGGCTGGCAAACGACTACCAGTATAACCCATACTGGGGATACCAGAACGGACACAAGAGAAACTCACGCGTAGTGAACGACTTTGCCCCTTCGGCTATCGCTACATGGGACTGGGAAATCAACGACCAGATGAAGCTCACCACATCGGTGTTCGGAAAATACTCTATGTACAAGAGCACCAAGCTCAACTACAACAACGCAGAGAATCCACAGCCAGACTACTGGAAGAACATGCCATCAGCCAACTACTATGTATGGGGCGACTACAAGAACGGCAACAACATGTATACCTGGGAAAACTGGAACAACGCCGTAAACTACTGGCAGGCAAGCAAACAGAACCGACAGATTAACTGGAACCGCCTGTACTATGCCAACCAGCAGGCAGCCAAGAACGGACAGGATCTGCTATACTATGTTCAGGCTAAGCACAACGACAACCTGACCCTGAGCCTGTCATCCGTTCTGAACACCAAGCTGACCAAGAAATCGAACCTGGCTACGGGTATCATGCTCGGAAAGAGTACCAACCAGCACTATCAGACACTGGAAGACATGCTGGGCGGTGCCATCTTCCACAACATCAACACATATGCCCTGGGAGATTATCCTAAGACCGACCCACGTGTGCAGTACGATCTGAACACAGCCGGTCCTAACAACACAGGCAAGCTGGTTTACGAGGGCGACAAGTTCGGTTACGACTATCGCATCGACGTGAACAAGGCAAACGCATGGAGCACCTATACAGCCGAATTCTACAACATGAAGGCGATGCTGAGCGGACGTATCGGATATACCGGAATGAACCGCCGAGGCTACATGCGCAACGGTATGGCACCGAACAACAGCCAGGGCAAGAGCGGCACAGCCAACTTCCTGGACGGTGGCGTAAAGGGAAGTCTGAACGTGGATATGGGCAGAGGTCATGCCTTCAGCATAGGAGCCGGATACGAGCTGCGTGCACCGATGGCAAACACAGCCTTCATCTCGCCTGAAATCAGCAACGACTTCGTGACTAACCTCAAGAACGAGCGCATCTTCAGCTCTGAATTCAGTTACCAGTATCGCAACGCATGGCTGAGTGCCAACGTGAGCGGATACTACAGCCGACTGGAGAACGTTACGGAATGGCAGAACTTCTACAACGATGATGAGAACTCATTCACCTACGTGAGCATGACCGGACTGAAGAAGGAATACTATGGTGTAGAGGTGGGCGCTAAGATTAAGCTCACATCATGGCTCGACCTGAAGACCCTGGGCGCTATGAGCGAGGCGAAGAACATCAACAATGTAAACGCCGTATACATGCTCTCAAAGAGTGCTGAGGTTTACCAGGACAAGGCTTACGTGATGAATATGCGCGAGAGTGGCACACCGCTCACAGTGGGAAGCATCGGTCTCGATGCCCATGTAAACGGATGGTTCGTCAACCTCAATGCCAACTATTACGACCGCATCTACCTCTCTTATTCTCCAAGCTACAGATATGAGAAGGTGCTGACCAACCGCCAGGCTGCCCACAAGGCATTCCCTGAAATCTTTGCTCCTACTACACTCGACGGTATGAGCTGGACTGAGGATGCTGTAGCCCAGGAGAAGGGTCACGGAGGATGGATGGTTGACCTGAGCATAGGCAAGAGCGTGAGACTGAAGAAGGGTTCTCTCAACTTCAACCTCATGATTACCAACCTGCTGAACAACCAAACCATCGTAACAGGCGGATATGAGCAGAACTCACGTTCAAGCTATACAGTGGATGCTAACGGCAACGTGAAGAATCCACGCCTCTACCAGTTCTCCAAGAATCCTAAGAAGTATTACACCTGGGGTACCAACGGCATGTTCCAGGTATCTTACAGATTCTAAAGAGCAGTTTCTCTTTAACATAAAGAACAGGGAGCAATCCCGTTTCTCTATAACAATAAAAAGAAAGAACAATGAAAAAGATAAAATTCATAGCATTGGCATTCCTGGCACTGACTCTGGGGTCGTGTATGGGCGACGGTTATGCTGACCCAGACCTGACCGAGAAGGTGCCTGCATCTCCATGGGGCAATAACAGCCTGAGGGAGAAGAATGTGATCAGCATAGCAGATTTGAAGACCCAGTTTGCTACGATTATCAACAGCGACAATGGCTACAAGCTGATTGAGAAGGACATGATGATCAAGGCGGTAGTGACGGGCAATGATGTCAGTGGCAATATCTACAACCAGGTGAGCGTACAGGATGCATCCGGCGCAATCATCATTGCCATCAACGGAAGTGGCCTGTCAGGTTATCTTCCTGTTGGTCAGGAGATTCTCGTAAACCTGAAGGGTCTCTATATCGGAAGTTACAAGAAGTTGCCTCAGATTGGCGGTGTGAATACCAAGCTCTCAGATGGAAGTCTGGGTATAGGAAAGATAGAGCGTGCCATCTGGAACGAGCACTTCAAGATTCTGAACCCTGGCGAGGCGGATGCAAGCACGGTAGTGCCAGAGGAGTTTGACCTGACAAAGCTTACTGATGCAGCCTATATGGAGGCTAACGTGTGCAAGTTGATGACCCTGAAGAAGGTGAAGTTTGCTTCAGCCAACGGTACAAACGTATGGGCGCCAGATGATACCAATACGAGTCTGGAACTGATTGATGCCGAAACGGGCAAGAGAATCAACAAAAACAACCTGGTAGTGCGCAACTCGGGTTATTCTAAGTTTGCCAACGAGGTGATTCCACAGGGCGTATTCGATATCACCGGTATCTTCACCCGATTCGGCAACACCTGGCAGATTGTACTTCGCAACACGGATGATCTGAAGGCATCAGAAACTGGCGGTACATTGGAGAAGCCTTATACCGTGGCTCAGGCACTGGAGAAGATCAATGCCGGTACAGCAGGCGATGCTAAGGTTTATGCTACCGGTATCATCGTAAAGGTGAAAGATGTAGATACTGGCACGTATGGTAACGGTACATTCGTTATCTCTGACGACGGTAAGGATACAGAAGGCAAGACTCTCGAGGTATTCCGTTGCTTCAACATCGATGGTGCAAAGTGGACAGAGGAAACCAAGGGTATCCTTGTACCAGGCAAGAAGGTGGTTGTATCAGGCACCCTGCTTGATTATAACGGCACCAAAGAGATTAAGGGTGGCAATCTCATCTCTATCAAGTAATTACTGATTATCAAAATAGTAACAATATTTAAAAAGACAATAATATGAAAAAGTATATATTTTCAGTTTTGATGGCGGCTATGGCAGCCTTCACATTCAGCAGCTGTGAGGACGTACCAGAGCCTTATACACTGCCTACTAAGCCTGAGACTCCAGGAAACACAGATCCTAACCAAAAGGGTTCTGAAAGCAATCCATATACTGTAACAGAAGCCATCGCCCTCATCAAGACAGGTACAGCACCTTCTACAGCTGTATGCGTAAAGGGTAAGATTACAGCCGTAACTTTCTTCAACGCAACCTATAGCAGTTTGTCATATAACATCGCAGACGAGGGCTCTTCAGATGTTATCGAAGTATACTCTGGCAAAGGCAAGGATGGTGCAAACTTCTCTTCCAAGGATGACTTGAAAGTTGGTCAGACCGTAGTAGTAAAAGGAATCGTCAAGGCATTCACGAAGAATGATGGCACTATTGTCAATGAAATCGACAAGAACAGCACCATCATCTCTATCGAGAACACAGGAACTACATCTCCTGATACTCCAACAACTGGTAAGGGTTCTCTCAGTGACCCATACAACGTGGCAGAAGCTATCGCAGCCATCAAGGCTGGCACAGCGCCTACCGCACAGGTTTACCTGACAGGTATCATCTCAGATGTTGCTTTCTATAATGACCAATACAAGAGCATCACCTATTACATCTCAGACGATGGCAAGAGCAAGGACATGCAGGTTTACTCTGGTAAGGGACTGAACGGCGCAGACTTCGCTTCTAAGGAAGATTTGAAGGTGGGTCAGAAGGTTACTATCCTGGGTAAGATCATGAAGTTCACCGACAAGAACGGAAATGATATCATGGAGGTTGACAAGACCAGCTCTATCGTTAAGATTGAAGGTGAAGGCGGCGGTGAGGTTAAGCCAGACCCAACACCTGATACACCAGCCAGCGGCAACATCGAAATGACAGACGCATCTATCTTGAGTGGCAAGAGCGGTGATGTAGAACTTGTAGAAAGGAATTATAATAGTCAGAATGTTACAAACGAATCAACCTGGTACACTTGGAAGATTGGCGACACCACCTTTAAAGGTGCTAAAATTTGCATTTCTGACGGAACAAATGGTAAGGGTATCCAAATGCAAGGTAATGCATCTGATGCTAGCAAACAAGGCTTCCTGTTTAATTCTACAGCCTTTGCAAAGGACATCAAGACCGTAACAATCCTGTTCTCAACAAAAGCAACTTCTACCTATGCCCCAAGCTACACCCTCTATGCAGCAAAGGCTGCAAATGGTAAGGATACAGCTATCGAAGGTAAATCTACCAATGAGGTTTCAGGTGATTACAAGACTTATACAGAGACATTCGACTTGAGCGCACAGAACGTCAAGTATTTTACTCTCTTCAACAATAAGGCAGGTGCTCTCTACATCGAGAAGATCATCATCACACTGAAGTAATTCCCCTAGTAGATATTATGTATTAGAAAAAATACCGATCCCCATCGTCCTCTACACAAACAGAGGCGATGGGGATTTCTTTTTCTTATCCATCGAAAACATAGTTGGCAGGAGAAACGCCTAACAGAACACATCGCCTGTCATAACTTGAGAACCTACGTATTATGCTCATTTCTCAAATATTTCTTAAAAAGAAGAAGAAATATTTGGTGGTTTCAGGAAAAAAGCGTAACTTTGCATCCTGAAATTGATAACAGGCTATAATGGGCATGCCCCGATAAGGGACACGAAATGATGCAACAAGCATCCCCATGACGTCTAATTTTAATAACCCAATAAAAATAAAAAAGAAAAATGAAAAAAGGTATTCATCCAGAGAATTATCGTCCTGTAGTATTCAAGGATATGTCTAACGGCGATATGTTCCTCTCTCAGTCTACATGCAAGACTAACGACACTGTTGAGTTCGAAGGCGAGACTTATCCAGTTGTTAAGATTGAAATCTCTAGCACATCTCACCCATTCTACACAGGTAAGAGCAAGCTCGTTGATACAGCGGGTCGCGTAGACCGCTTCATGAACCGTTACGGCAAATTGAAGAAGTAATAATATACCTTTTTTATAAGGATATATTTATTATCGCAAAGATACTGAGTGCATTCCAGCGTAGTTGCATATACGTAGGAATGCACTTTTTTTCTCTATTCTATCCTCATGCAATCGATTTCTACATACATTATTATATAGAAAGTACTTAATCTTTAACTTCAAAACATTATCGAGAATTATGAAGCATACTAAGTTTTTTATCTTCGCACTCGTAGCTGCGATGACGTTCTCTGCCTGCGGCACTGACGATACCCTGCAGTTCTATTTTCCTGAAAACGGTGGTAATACAGGTGGCGGTAATACAGGTGGCGGTAATACCGGAGGTGGAAGCACAGGTGATGGCAGTTTGGGAGATAATACTCCAGGAGTATCTACCAACAAGGCTAACCAAAATATGAATATGCCTACAGCCATTATGCCTGAGGTTGTAAAGAATGCCATCAATGGTCTGGAATTCCCTAAGATTAAAGGCGGTTCAAGCTATGTGGTTACTCACATGGCAGATAATGCAGTTAACTTCAGTTCTGAATGGGACGACAATCTCCAATCACAGCGCTGGACTTGCTACTTCTATTGTGAAAGCAACAAAGGAGGTAACGTGGGACGTTTAGGAGATTATATCAATGACCCAGACTTGGCTAAGTATTACCCAGGAATTACAGAATTTGCAGAAACACCATACAAAAACTCAGGCTATGATCGCGGACACCTGATAGCATCTGATGAGCGCCAAGTTTCAGCTGTATCAAACAAACAGACTTTCTATTTCACCAATATGCAGCCACAATATTCTACCTTTAACCAATCTAAAGGTATTTGGTTTGCAATGGAACAGCAGAACTTAAAGCAAAACATCTCAGGAAGAGATACGCTATTCGTAGTGAAGGGTGGCACTATTGAAAACGGAAACGTAATAGAATATGTTAAAAACAGAAGCCATATCAAACCATCAGAGTACGTAAAGCAACCTCATGATGGATATATCCCTGTGCCAAAATATTTCTTTGTAGCATTCCTGGAAAAGAAATATAATAAAGACACTGACAGTTTTAAATACAATGCTTTCGGCTACTGGTTCCTTCACGAGAACAAGACATTCGAAAAGAACGATAAACTCGGCAACTATGTGGTAAACATCAAGACGCTGGAAGACAAAACCGGCATCGACTTCTTCTGTAATCTCCCTGATGAAATCGAGAAAGAAGTGGAAAACGTAGATGCAGAAGTCATCAAGAAACTTTGGGGCTTTAAATAAATCAGGCTATATACAAACAAAGAAGAGGGTGTGTCATAAGTTTATGATTCACCCTCTTCTTGTTGTTGAAGTTGTTGAAAGAGATAGGATATGTTGTTGGAAAAGATAGGATATGTTGTTGAGATAGTTAGTATCTTCGGTCGCACAACAGCTGTTGTGCGCTTGCATAACAGCTGATATGCGCATGCACAACACCTGTTGTGCATGCGGTGGTCAACTGTTATGCACCAACTATTATTCAGACTTATGACACACCCTCTTTCTTTTGTTTATATCATCATCTTCTCGGCAACTTCTTGATAGCATGTGGCATGAATGCCCTGCCGGTAGCCTTACCGAAGCCAGGAGCTACAGAATCGGTAGCAGCAGAACGGGTCTTCTTACGGGCTCCACTCGGATCGTAGCGCACTAAATCGATTTGCATCACATCACCCTTAGCCTTACCTGTTCCTATCATATAACCATAGAACACATCCTGGCCCCTTTCATCACCCAGATAGAAACCATACTGCTTAGCACCTGCATCCATCACATAGGTAGCATCAGAATCATTATAACGGATATAAATATCACCATTCTTATCGATGTACCAGGCAAACTTCAGGGTCTGGGTTTCATTGCTTCCATCATCGGCATAATCCACTTCTACACCATTACCGCTGAGCGAGTTAACCTTATCACCCGCCTGATAGAACGTCATCTCGGCATTGAAACTGTAGTTATTGCGAGACTGGCCGTCCTCAGCAAGTTCAGAGAGCATCACAGAGCCTCTCCAGTCGCCTGTAAGAGTCTGAGCCTCCGACAGCAGGTAATCATCCTGAGAGCCGTTAGAACCGTTGTTCCAGTCGCCCTGATTCCATTCCCAGCCACCATGATTATAGTCATCATACCAGTAATAATCATCATGCCAATAATCATCATCATCACATGAGGTAAATGAGAAAGATGCTGTAGCTATCGCCATCCACATCCATATCCGATTAAACTTTTTCATATCTTGTTTCCTTTCTTCAAACTAAATTCCTTATTGCCTTACTTCACAACAAAGCGGCGAACAGGCTTCTGATTATCATCTGCCACCTTAACATACTCTACAGAATCCTTAGCTCCGCGAGAAACAATCTGGGTGTTCTCCAAGCCCGAATGCTGCTTGCTGTAGTCCCAATCGTCATCGTAGTCCCAATCGTAGCCCCAGTCATAATCGCGCCAGTTATAGCTGTAAGAATCGCGATAAAGCTCGAAATAAGCACGGTTGCCGTTATCAGCATCTACATATCCAGAGAACTTGCGGTCGCCCAGAGCATAGTCGTAAATCACAACATCGCTACCCTCATCAAGAAGAGTGATATAGATGTTTCTGTTGCGTACTGTCCAGGTAATATGGTTTGCTATATAATTGTTACCATGCCAATAATCTCTATCAAAGTAATCGATCCAATAGCCTGTACCGGAATAGATGCCATCATTCTGGTCGAATCGGATTACCGAGTAGAGGGCATTGTGATTACCATATTCTACCAACATATTACCCTTCCATGTACCATCGAGGGTGTATGCAATATCAGAATCATCATCACATGAGGTGAATGAGATACTCATCAAAGCTATGAAAGCCATTGTGAGAAGAGTAGTAAACTTTTTCATATCAATTTATCAGTTAAGTTATTTATATTCTTATATCTTCTATACTTTTGAGTTCTCGAAGAACAGCATTCTTTCTTGAACCCGATGCAAAGGTAGTGGATTTTTCGTCTGCATCAAAGGGGAAAAGGATACAAACTGAGGGGGAAATCCCTATTCTTTCAAAAACAACCGTCTTTTTTGATGGTATTTCTTTCGGTTTTGATGATATTTCTTTCTCTGTATCAAAGATTTAACACCTTCTTAACACATCGTATCGATATTTTTCGTATCTTTGCATCATAAAGAAGTAATTATTCAAAGAACATGCTTTTAGCACAAAGTAAATTCTAAGAATGCGCTCAAAAAAATGAGTTTCAACAGTTTATTAATTATACGTTAAACCTTTAAAATTATTAAGTTATGAACAAATTTTTACGCTATTCATTATCATTGGTTCTGGCATTCGTAGCTAGCGTTACATTTGCAGGAACAACTCCTTACAAAGTGTTGACTTTCCCTGACGAAGGTACTGAAGGCAAGGAAATAAATGGTTATGACAAAACCTGGAAAGCAACAATCGGAGAAGATGTCTGGACTATTGAGAATTTCAATACATACCAGTGGAATGGTTGGAAATTCATCAAATGCGGAAGAAAGAAAGTCACATCTATTGCTTCCATCACTTCACCTGCTATTGATCAGCCAATCAGCAATATTGTCTTGACCATCGACAATATTACTAAAGATAAGATCAATTCTATCAAGTTGCAGGTAGCAACTGATGCTGGCTGTAACAATGTAACTGAAGTAATCTCTGCCAAGATTGAAGATGGAGACCTGATTTTCAAGCCAACCAAATCTGCAGTAAACAATTACTATAAGTTTATCTTTGACTGCCAGGCTGGAAGTAAGATATGGTTTGATTCAGGTTTCTAAGATTGCATACTATAAGGTAGGCGATGCTCCTGAAATCGTAGACATTACAAACACAGCAGAAACCGCTTATACCATTGCTAAGGCTAAGGAACTGATTGATGCAGGTAAAGGCTTGAGCGAAAGTGTATATGTTAAGGGTACTGTATCTCAGGCTAGTAAAAAGTTAAATCCTACATACGGCAGCCTTTCTTACTACATTTCTGACGATGGTACAACAGGAAATGAATTGCAGGTTTACGGAGGTCTTTCTTTCAAGGGTGAGAAATTCACTTCTGTAGATGATATCAAGGTGGGTGACGTAGTTGTTGTTTATGGTAAGCTTAAGAAGCATAACACTACTTATGAGCTTGATAAAGACAACATTCTCATCTCTCTGAATGGCACAACTACCGGCATCACTAACATAACAACAGATGAAGCTGCAAAGAACGCTCCTGTTTACAACCTCGCAGGCCAGAAGGTAACCAAGGCTTACAAGGGTGTAGTCATCAAGAACGGAAAGAAGATGATTCAGAAGTAATCAAATTCAAAACAACATATCCCTACTGCTCCTCCGATATTCATTTATCGGGGGAGTTTTTTTGTTAGGCATAACATAAGAAGGAACCACAAGCAAATCAATCAAATTTTACCCCTATAATATGAAAAGTGGAATAATTTAATGCAATAACATAAAAAAATACACCTAAAACTACGATATCTCATTTATTTTCACTACCTTTGTTGCGATTTATAAACGTATACGAATAAAAAATGATGAAAAGAAAATTATATATCACCCTATTAGGACTGCTCTCTACCATCATAATGGCAGCTGTACCCTACTGCGATGTGAGAAAATTCTCTATCACAGACGGACTCGCTGCCAATACCATCTCAGACCTCAAACAAGGTAAAGACAACCTCATGTGGTTCAGTACATGGAACGGACTGTCGTTCTATGACGGCTACAAGTTTCATACTTTCAGAGACAACCCGGATGATATTGACGTTCTGTCAACCAACCGTATACTGAAAATAGAACCATCCTATAACAACAACGTGTGGTGTATCACATACGACCACAAGCTCTACGTATACGATACCCACTTCTGCCGGTTCTTTGCCGTAGGACAGAAATTCAACGAACTGTTCAACATCGACCTGCGCGTGAGCCAGATATACCCATTGAAAAACGGAGCTACATGGTTTACTTCAGAAGATGGAAAATACATCATCCGATCAATAGGAAAAACCTTTGATGAGCGGAACATAGAACTCATCAAAGTAGGAGAAAAGGGACTCAGAAGCGGAAATGTATGGTACATCCATCAAGATATACACGGAAGAGAATGGGTGCTTACCGACAAAGGCGCATACATATATCATTCGAAAATTCCAAGCAAACTGCCTTTCAAATGGCTCAGAGGGGTGGGAGAAGATGAGTTCCTGGCAACTGAAGACGGTAAACTGGCAAAATATGACCTGCAGAACCGACTCACCATGATACCAATGCCAGAAGGCGTAACCCGTATCAACGGACTGAAAAATACAGGTTACCAGCTTCTGATGGCAACCAACCTGGGTGTAGTAATCTACAACCCGCGCACCTTCAAGTTTGATATCATCAACGTACAGAGCCCGAGTCAGCCTCTGGCAGAGGTAAAGAAGATTTATATCGATGATTTCGGTATGATATGGGCATTTACAGACGGTATAGGAGTAACCCTTGTCAATCCGAAGACCGGACAGACACAGTGGCTCTTTGCCGACCAGGACGACCCGATGGACCGCACAACCTGCGAAAGTAATTTCATCACACAAGATGAACACAAGACCCTCTGGGTAGTGCCAAGAGGAGGAACCTTCAGTTATTTTGACCGCAAGGCAGGAAAACTGGTGCCTTATCTGCTGAGAAGCAATTCATCGGGCAACTACCGCATACCGAAGATTACGAAATATGTACTCTCAGACCAGGGAATCCTCTGGCTGACAGGCTCTCACGACCTGACACAGGTAGTCTTCAAATATCACCCTTACATTATCAACAAGCTGGATGTGGGCGAAGACGAAGTGTTCTCGGTGAATGCATCGCCAGACGGCCATATCTGGGCCGGCTATTACAATGGTATAATCCAGGTGCTCAACGCATCCTACCAAAGCATCGGATACCTGTCGCCAAGCGGACAGATCGTGCCACAGCAAGTAAACTTCGACGAGAAGGGCATCTTCGCCATCCACTTCGATATCAAGGGAAGAGCATGGATAGGAACCAACGGAAATGGTGTCTATCTGATAGATAAAATGCAGGTAAGACACTTTGTTTATGATGCCAACAACCCGTCATCGCTGCCGTTCGACAAGATACAAGACATTGTAGCCGACCGCACCGGACGCATCTGGATAGGTACCTACGGAGGTGGGCTGGCACTTGTTAACGAGGCGGCAGACGGCAGTATCAGCTTCATCAGTAAACGAAACGGACTGCCTTGGGAGAAACAGCACTACGACCGCATACGCCGCATCTGCTGCACCACTACGGGAACCATTCTCGTAGGAACTACAGATGGTCTCATCACCTTCAGTGATGCCTTTACAAACGCAAGAAAGATCAATTACCACAAGACCTACTACATACCGAACGATACAACTAGTCTGGCTGCAAACGATATGAACAATATCATGGAGCACACCAGCGGCAAGATGTATATCTCGCAACAGGGCGGTTTGATGGAAGAGATTGTGAGCAAATCGCTCCTGCAAGACAACCTGAAGATGAAATACTTCCATGCCATCGATGTTAACGAAGGCATCGTACAGGGCATGGTAGAAGACAACCAGGGAAGAATCTGGGTAATCAGAGAATCGAGTATCGACTGCGTAAACCCGAAAACGGGCCAGTGCAATGTGTTCGGACCTAACGACTTCGACTTCAACATGTCGTTCTCGAAAAGCCGTCCTTACCACGATCCGGCAAGCAACAACATCTCGGTAGGTACCCCGATGGGACTGATTACCTTCAATCCGGCTACGCTGAAGAAGAGCAACTACCAGCCTAAAGTCATCTTCTGTTTCCTCCATTATAGCGGAGAGAAGAAGTCGGAACCTATCCTGCACAAGGATAAAGTGGTGATTCCTGCCAACAAGCGAAATCTGACCATCAACTTCGCATCGCTCGACTATCAGCGTAAGTATCAGACCAGATATCTCTATCGCATAGATGGTTTTACAGCTCCAGGCGTGTGGATATCAAACGGAAGCAGCAATACCATCGGCTTCAACCGTATCAGTCATGGCGATTACGTACTCAAGGTGAGAGCCACCAACTCTCACGGTGTATGGAGCAAGTATGTGGCAGAACTGCCTATCGAAGTGCGCCCTACCTTCTGGGAGAGCATCTGGGGCAAATTTCTGATGCTGCTTCTGCTCTTCGGTATCGTAGGCGCAATCTTCTATACCTACAACCAGCGCCAGCACGAGAACGTAACCCACGAGATGAGCGTGATGAAGAACGAGTTCTACAACGATGCAGCCAACCGTCTGAGAACCCCTCTAACGCTCATCGGAGCCCCGGTAAAAACCGTTTTGGATACCGAACCGGGTATCACCCGAAAGGGCAAGGAACTGCTGAAAATGGTGGCAGACAATGCCAACGAGATGCTGGTAATGCTGGACAAGGTTCAGAGATATGGCAACAAGGCAGACTTCCATACGAACAGCGGTCTGAGCGAGGAAGATTACGACCTGGCAGAAAGGGAGAAAGAGAACGGACAGATTGACGACCGCAATGCATCCGACTATCTGGAAGAAGTAAACAAACAGAAAGAAGAAAAGGATGAAGAGGCTGAACGACTGGAAGAAATGGGCAAGGAACAGAAAGAAGCACAAGAAGAAGCGGAACACAAAGACCAGACGGTACTGGTAGTTGAAGACAATGCCGACCTGCGCAAGTTCCTCTACAGTATCCTCTCGCCTACCTATAACGTGCTGCTCGCAGAGAACGGAAAGGCTGGCTTGGTAATGGCGCGCAAGGAGACGCCCGACTTTATCCTTACAGACGTTACCATGCCTGTGATGGATGGTTTGTCGATGATTCACGAGATTAAGCAGGATACCACCCTCAACAACATCCCAGTGATGATTCTCTCGGCCAAGGCAAGCGTAGAAGACCAGCAGCGAGGCTTTGATGAAGGTGTTGATGCCTATATCACCAAGCCATTCTCTACCCCTTATCTGCTCGGCCGAATAGAGGCTATCCTCACCCAGCGCCGCAACATTCAGATGGATGTCATCAGAAAACTGAAGGAAACTGGCGATAAAGATGCCATAGCAGCCCTGAGAATACTGCCTGCAGCAGCTCCTCTGCCTGCTCTTAACCAGGCTGAAACTAGTGCCGAGAACGAAGCGGTTAACCCAAACAGCGAGCTGGCATTTATGGCGGCACAGATTCAAGACAGAACCATGATGCGTATCTTCAGGTTTGTTGTTGAAAATGCAGGCAACCCGGAACTCAAGATTGATGACATCTCGAACGAAATCGGTATGAGCCGAAGCGTACTATATAATAAGGTGAAAGCAACGACCGGAATGACACCGGTAGACTTCGTTCGCCATATACGTATCAAGAAGGCATGCGAGATATTGCGCAATACAGACGATACACTGACCAGTATCGCCTTCGCAGTAGGTTTTACTGACCCTAAGTATTTCTCAAAGGTATTCAAGAAAGAAACGGGTATCGTGCCTACTGAATACCGAAACAGAACGCAGGGATAGCCCGCATCATTACAGATGAAAGCAGTCATCATTACTGATGGCTGCTTTTATCTGTATTGACAAAAAAGTAATACATATTATAGGACATATCTTCAGTTGTTGCCGGACACAGCCTTCTTCGTTATCGTACACAGCAAAACGTTCAAACAAGGAAAAAAGCAGAATAGTCATAAAATTGAGCCGTTTTGCTTTGTTTTTTGACCGAATATTGCAAAAAAGTATAAAAATGGGGGGGTATTTGATTAATTTTCCCTTTTTACTGAAAAAAAACTGAGAAAAAGTTTGGTGTTACAAGAAAATGTAGTATCTTTGCAACAAGTTCTTAGAAAAGTTAAATGATAGATTAATCGTAAACCTCTTTTTCTTTGTTTTTTGAGGAAAAAGAGGTAAAGAAAAAAGAATGCAGGGTTTGTGAAAATCCTGCATTTTTTATACTGTTTCATACTGATATTGTGTAGTTATATCGTCTACATATTTTATTCTTCTATATTCTATAGTCTAACCGATATCTATATACTCAGCTATATGGTATCTGTTTACCCAGATATACAATATCTATCTACATTATATATATTACGCTTATTCCTTCATCTATGATTTTGTTCGATTTTTAGAATTTTTAAAAAAACTCTTGAAGTATTCTAAGAGAAAAGTAGTATCTTTGCACTCTAGATTATATAAGTTGAGATCGGAAATATAGATAACACATACATAAAGATAAAAAAAATGAGAACTGTTTACGAATTTTCTGTTAAAGACAGAAAGGGAAAGGATGTTTCCCTCAAGGAGTATGCCAACGAAGTGCTGCTCATCGTTAACACCGCTACAAAGTGTGGTTTCACCCCTCAGTATGAGGAACTGGAGAAACTTTATGAGACCTATCATTCTCAAGGTTTCGAAATACTTGATTTTCCTTGCAACCAGTTTGGTCAGCAAGCCCCTGGTACAGATGAAAGCATTCATCAGTTCTGCAAGCTTACATACGGCACAGAGTTCCAGCGCTACAAGAAGATCAAGGTAAACGGAGACGATGCTGCCCCTCTCTTCAAATTTCTGAAAGAATGTAAGGGCTTTGCTGGTTGGGACGAGAGCCACCCTCTCTACCCTGTTCTCGACAAGATGTTGAGCGAGGCTGATCCTAACTACAAGGAGAGTGCCGATATCAAGTGGAACTTCACCAAGTTCCTCGTTAACAAGAAGGGTCAGGTTGTAGCCCGCTTCGAGCCTACCACAAGCTTCGATATCATCGCTAAGGCTATCGAAGAGTGGTTGAACTTCTAATGAAAGATAGAAGTCTCGCACTGAGAATAGAATTTCTAAATAAAAGAAAATAGAATCTCTAAATAAAAAGCCAGGTTGCTTTTCGCAGCCTGGCTTCTTTTATAATGTGATATTGTTATTTCAATATATCTCAAAGAATAATTGTCAACTGTTTGCTATATACTGTTAACTATAATTTAGTCAACCTTTGGCACATCCTTGAGGAACTGCTGGATTTCTTCATCACTCACAGAATAATCGTGCAAATCGCCATTGATAAAGCTATCGTAAGACGGCATATCGATAAGACCATGACCTGAGAGACAGAACAGGATAACCTTCTCCTTGCCCTCTTCCTTAGCCTTCAGAGCCTCACGTATAGTGGCTGCAATCGCATGACAGCTCTCTGGAGCAGGAATGATACCCTCGGTCTGAGCGAAGAGCATACCTGACTTGAATGACTCCAGCTGAGGGATATCTACACCATGCAGATAACCATCCTTCAGAAGTTGGGAGATAATCATACCAGCACCATGATAACGGAGACCACCTGCATGAATGTTGGCAGGCTTGAAATCATGACCCAGAGTAAACATTGGCAGCAATGGAGTGTAACCTGCCTCATCACCGAAATCATACTCGAACTTACCGCGAGTCAGCTTAGGACAGCTCTCCGGCTCTGCTGCTATAAACTCAGTATGGCGCTCGCCTGTGAAGTTGTGACGGAGGAATGGGAAGGCAATACCACCAAAGTTACTACCACCACCGAAACAAGCAATCACCTGATCAGGATACTCACCTGCCATCGCCATCTGCTTCTCTGCCTCTAGACCGATAATGGTCTGGTGAAGTGCCACATGATTGAGCACAGAACCCAGCGTATACTTACAGCCTGGTGTGGTTGTAGCCAGCTCAACAGCCTCACTGATGGCAGTACCGAGCGAACCAGGATGATGAGGCTCACGAGTGATAATGTTCTTACCTGCGCGTGTACTCATGGAAGGAGAACCCTCTACAGTGGCTCCAAACGTACGCATGATGCTGGAACGGTATGGTTTCTGCTGCATGGTAATCTTTACCTGATAAACTGCTGCCTCCAGGCCGTAGAGTTTTGCTGCATAAGAGAGGGCTGCCCCCCACTGACCTGCACCTGTCTCTGTAGTGACATTGGTATCACCCTCCTGCTTACAGTAGTAGCACTGAGGAATGGCTGAATTGATTTTATGAGAGCCTAACGGATTGATACTCTCATTCTTGAAATAGATATGCGCCGGAGTACCGAGTGCCTCCTCAAGGGCGTAAGCACGTACAAGAGGGGTTGAACGGTAGAAGGTGTACTTCTCCAGCACATCTTCCGGAATATCAATCCAAGCGTGCTCTGTATCAAGTTCCTGCTTTGAGCACTCTTTATTAAATACATGTGACAAATCATCAGCATTCATTGGCTGGTGTGTCTGAGGGTTCAACGGTGGCAATGGCTTGTTAGGCATATCTGCCTGAATGTTGTACCACTGAGTAGGAAGTTCCTGCTCACTTAAGATGTACTTTTTCTGTCTCATATTTATATATATGTTTAAAATTGTTGTATGCCTGAACAAAGGTACAAATAAAAAAATGAAATAAAGAACTTTTTTATGTGTTTTTCCACTATTTTTTTATTTTTATGCAATAAAATAGTTCATTCTACAGGTATTATTTGTTGAATAAGTGTATTTTCAGTGTCATTTTTATAAACTTAATCAAATATTACCCCATAAAATACCAAATATTACACCCTATATTATAATGGAAAATAGTATCTTTGCAACAGAAAATTCAAAATGCGTTGTGAAACGCTTATCATCATCTTTTACTTATACAAAAAAATAAAACATTGGAGTTCAATAGGGATATTGAGATTCCAATGTTTTTTTATACACTAAACTGAAACATATTATCATGTAAAGTTGACATATCATCATGTAACGTTGTCTGATTTATAACCTTTCAGTATAAATCAATAGTCTATTTTATTGTCTACTTCCACAATTGATAGAGGATTTTACCCATAGACTGTAGACACAGATTATTTCTTTTCATTACCTAAATCTATCTGCGATATCTGATTCAACAGATTTACAGCCTGCCCTACAGTCTTCACATCATTGATGCGAAGCATTCGCTTGTTGAATTTTTCCTTCAGAACACAATCTTGAATATGACTGGTAACGTAAGCGAGTATGCGGTTAAACATCTGACTTCTGTAGAACGGACTGTTTACATTGCTCACAAACTGCATCTGCATATAGCCCTGCTTGAGAATAATCTTCTCGCAACCTAGCTTCTTGCCTACCCTACGCAAACCTACCACATGCATCAGTTCGTCTGCTTCATGAGGCACAGGACCAAAACGGTCTATCATACGCTTGCGGTAAGCCTCTACTTCCTCATCGCTCTCCAGACGGTCCAGTTCACGATAAAGGAGCATGCGCTCACTGTCACCCGGCACATAAGTCTGAGGAAAATACATCTCCAGATCGCTCTCTATGCCACAATCGTCAACGAAATCATCACCCGTAAGCTGGGCACCTTCATCCATCTTCTCCTGATAAAGATCACAGAACTCCTCGTTCTTCAACTCTGTGACAGCCTGAGAGAGAATCTTCTGGTAGGTTTCATAACCCAGATCTTCCATAAAACCGCTCTGCTCAGAGCCCAGCAGATTACCCGCACCGCGGATATCCAGGTCCTGCATGGCGAGATTGAAGCCGCTACCCAGTTCACTGAACGTCTCCAGAGCCTCCAGACGGCGACGCGCCTCAGGAGTAAGTGCACTCTTAGGTGGCGCCATCAGATAGCAGAAAGCCTTCTTGTTGCTTCTTCCTACGCGTCCACGCATCTGATGCAGGTCACTCAATCCGAAGTGATGAGCATCGCTCACGATAATCGTATTGGCATTGGAAATGTCGATACCGTTCTCTACAATAGTGGTAGAAAGCAGTACATCATAATCGTAATTGATAAAGCCCATGATGATTTTCTCCAAATCCTCAGGCTTCATCTGTCCGTGACCGATTGCTACCCTACAGTCTGGAATATGCTTCTCTATGAGCATATTGAGCTCCGGAAGCTTGGATATTCTGTCGCATACGAAATAAACCTGTCCGTTTCGGCTCATCTCGAAATTGATGGCATCGCAGATAACTTCACTACTAAACGTTACCAGTTCGGTATGAATCGGATAACGGTTAGGTGGCGGAGTGCGCATGATACTCATATCCCGGGCGCCCATCAGAGAGAACTGGAGGGTTCGCGGAATCGGAGTGGCACTCATCGTGAGTGTATCGACATTTACCTTGAGCTGACGGAGTTTCTCTTTGGTAGACACACCGAACTTCTGCTCTTCATCGATGACGAGCAGCCCCAGATCATGCCATTTCACGGTCTTTGATATCAGCTTATGCGTACCTATGAGGATATCAATCTTACCCTCTTTCAGGGCGTCAAGCACCTCTCTGGTTTCCTTCGTTGTACGGGCTCTACTGAGATAGTCTACCCTTACAGGCATGCTTTCCAGACGCTTTTTGAAAGTCTGATAGTGCTGGAAAGCCAGAACGGTAGTAGGCACCAGCACCGCAACCTGCTTGCTGTCGCACGCTGCCTTGAAGGCTGCACGGATGGCAACCTCAGTCTTGCCGAAGCCCACATCGCCACAAACCAGACGGTCCATCGGTCTGCCACTCTCCATATCCTTCTTCACCTCCTGAGTAGCCTTATTCTGGTCTGGCGTATCTTCATACAGGAAGGAAGCCTCCAGCGTATGCTGCAGATAATTGTCGGCACTGAAGGCGAATCCCTTCTCCCGTCGGCGCTGGGCATAGAGTTTGATCAGGTCGCGCGCAATGTCCTTGATTCGCTTCTTAGCTTTGTCCTTGAGTTTATCCCAGGCACCTGTACCCAGTGTAGACAGGCGAGGCGGAGTACCGGTATCGCTGCGGCGATATTTGCTGATTTTATAAAGCGAGTGGATAGAAACATCCACCTTGTCATTGTTCGTATAGACGATTCGGATCATTTCCTGATAGCTGTTGCCCGTAGGAACCCTAACCAGACCGCCAAACTTGCCGATACCGAAGTCTACATGCACGATAAAATCTCCCACTTCCATCTCCTGCAGTTCCTTCATGGTGAGTGCCATCTTGCCGGCTCTCGCTTTATCTGAGCGCAGGTTATATTTATGAAAACGGTCAAAAATCTGATGATCGGTAAAGAAACAGCACTTCTTGTCATGGTCAGTAAAGCCTTCATGAAGCGTCTTGTCTACCGGTGTAAAACGGATGGCGTAGCGCTTCAGCTCTTCGCTTTCAAAGATATCCTTCAGGCGCTGTTGCTGCTTCTGGCTATCTGCCAATATATATAAGGTGTAACCCTGGAGCAGGAAATCCTCCAGAGTTTGACAAAGCAAATTGAAATTCTTATGGAAAAGAGGCTGTGGAGCGATATTGAAAGGTATCACAGCCGAACTCTCTGACGGAGCGACCTTGCCGAACTCGATACGGAGATGAGCCGCTACTGCCTTCTTGAAATCGAGCGGAGAAACGAGGTTGAGCTCGGTCTTCATGTCATGTCTGATGCGCTCAGCCTCTACCTCAGTAGCTCCCTCCAGCTGCTCGGTAAGGCTCTGCGATGAGAAGCCTTCGGTATAGATCTGACCGATGCGGTCGCAAACGAAAGAAAGGTCTTTTGCAACGACTGGCGTACTTTCGGAGAGGAAATTGAGGAAACACTGCTTGTTGCTCTCGATATGGGCGAGTTCGGGCACGATTTCTATCTCTGTGCGCTTTGCCTGCGAGAGCTGGGTCTCAACATCAAAGGTACGGATGGTGTCAATCTCATCGCCGAAGAAGTCGATACGGAACGGATATTCGCAGCTGTAGGAATAGACATCGAGGATGCTTCCACGCACGGCAAACTGGCCCGGTTCATAAACATAATCGGTTTCTTTGAGTTCGAAATCGCGCAAGGTATGAACCACATCGGTCTGAGCAATCTGCTGGCCTACAGTCAGTTTCAGAATCCGTTCATCCAGATTCTGCTTAGCCACAACGAGTTCTGCCAGTGCATCGGGATAAGTGACTACCGGGAAATGTCCTCCCGAAGAGAGGCGCGCTAGCACCTCTGTACGTAGGATTTCGTTCGCTGCATCACGCTGCCCGTATTTCACGGCACGCCGATAGCTGGAAGGAAAGAAGAAGACCTTCTCCTGCCCCATCATCTGAGTGAGATCGTGATAAAAATAGCCTGCTTCATCGGCATCATCCAGTACGAAGAGTACCGAACGCCTCATCTTCCCCTGCAGAGAAGCAAAGAACATCGGAGCCGAAGAGCACAGCAAACCCTGGAGAAAAATGGAATGAACCGACTTCTTCCCCATCAAATCAAAGAGGGCATCCGCCTGTGGCGAACGCCCGTATGTTTTTTCTATCTTTTGGATTTCCATCCAAGTACTGATTAGTGATTACTGATTACTGAGTAGTGATTACTGAGTATTAATCCTTCTTCGGATATTTCTTGAACCAGCCATCCAGGCGCAGTCGCATCACGCCAAAGAAAGCCTCACCAAAGATGCCACCACTCATCTTGCTCACACCTTCACGACGGTTAACAAAGATGACAGGCACCTCCTTGATCTTGAAACCTATTCGATGAGCCGTATATTTCATCTCTATCTGGAAAGCATAGCCCTTGAAGCGGATAGCATCCAAATCTATGGTTTCCAACACCTTACGTCGGTAGCAGACGAATCCAGCTGTGGTATCATTCACCTTAAATCCGGTTACGATACGTACGTATTTAGAAGCGAAATAGCTCATCAATACGCGTCCAATAGGCCAGTTGACCACGTTCACACCCGAAATATATCTTGAGCCTACAGCCACATCATACCCCTCATCGTGAGTTGCCGCATAGAGACGAGACAAATCATTAGGATCATGACTGAAGTCGGCATCCATCTCGAAGATGAAGTCATAGCCCTGCTTCAATGACCATTTGAAGCCCATGATATAGGCAGTACCCAAACCGAGTTTACCCGAACGCTCCAGGATATGCAGACGACCGGCAAACTCATTAGCCATCAAGCCCTTAACAATGGCAGCAGTACCGTCAGGACTTCCGTCATCGATAACGAGGATATCAAACTGCTTTTCGAGACCGAAGACAGCACGGATGATTTTCTCGATGTTTTCCTTCTCATTATATGTAGGAATGATTACTATGCTATCACTCATAACTTCTTCTAATTTTAATGATTCTGATACTAAATAATGTAATACAGATGCAAAATTACAACTTATTTTTGAAATAACAAGCGAAAAACCGAAATTATTGGTCCGGATTCTCTACAAAACCCTGATATTTCTTGTCAAGTCCGTTCATGATCGCCTCATAGCTCTTGTTCATCTGGTTCTTGATATTGTCAGCTCCCTTGCCTATCGGCTCGATAGGCTCATGGATGGTGAGCTTCAGAGGATGCCAGAAAGCCCAGTAGATATCCTTCATGCGAGGCTTCACATCAAAACTGCCATTGATGGTAAGCGGACATACCGGCAACTGCAGTTCATCGGCAAGCATGAAAGCACCGCGGCGGAACACGCCCATGTGCCCCGTAAACGAACGGGCACCCTCTGGGAATACCACCAGCGACATGCCCTCTTTAAGCACCTCGCGAGCACGGTCATAAGAAGCACGGATCTTAGAAGGTCCGCTCTTGTCTACAAAGATGTGGTGCGCATACTCACAGGCGATACCGATGAGAGGCACTTTGCGCAAGCCCTTCTTCATCATCCACTTGAAGTTTCTGCCCAGAAAACCGTATATCAGGAAGATATCGAAAGCGCCCTGATGATTGGCCACGAAAACATAACTCTGGTTCTTCTTGAGATGCTCACGTCCCTCCACCTTTACAGGCAGGAGGAGGATGCGGACCCAAAGCCAGGACCAATACTTGCCGGGATAATAGCCCCAGAAATGGCCATTACCCAGCATGCATCCCAAAACAGTAGTTAAACTGGTTAAAACGCTAGCTACCAACAGGATAGGCAAGCATATTACAAGCTGATACAGACGATATAAGTACTTCATTTTTTATTTAAGAATGAATAATTTAACACTCAACATTTAACATTCAACACTCCTCATTTTCTTTTGAGTGTGATGACCACGATTTCTGCCGTAGCCCCTATGCGGATTGGAACGGTACCGCCCAGACCTGATGTGGTATAGAGCTGGCAACCCTCCTCCTCGAAGAGGCCGTAATCATAAGGAGTAAACATCGACGGACGCAAGCCCAGGATACTGATCTGCCCCGCATGCGTATGACCGCTCAGCGTAAGCTGCGGTGCTACGACCAGCGAATCCTTCCTGTCAGGTCCTATCACATCGCCATCCTCATCCTTCTCCTTATTAATAGTAGAAGGCCAGGTCTCGCGCCATTGCTTCGGAATATGCTGCAGCATCAGCACGAAAGAGCCCGGTCTGATGCCATACAGCGCCTTCCTTACATTGGTTCGCTTTGGATTGTCATAGTTCTCTGTACCAGCTACATAGATGCTGTCAGCGCCTCTATGCACCGCCACATGCTCATTCATCAGCAGGCGCCATCCGCAACTCCGCTGGAAGTCCTGCATCCGCTTCTCGAGCGCAGCTATCTCCTGCTCATCATCTACATCCATATAATAGGTGTAATCGTGATTGCCCAGCACACTCATCACGCCATCTCTGGCTTTCAGACTGCTGAGCAGCGCCTGATACTCAGGCAGTTCATCGGGCGTAACATTCTGTAAATCACCCGTAAAGCAAATCAGATCAGGTTTTTCGGCATTAATGCTGTCGATATCGCGCTGAGGCAGATGACCACGCCAGCCATAGTATGACCCGAGATGGATATCGCTGAACTGAACGATGCGATAGCCCTCGAAAGACTTCGGCAGATTAGGTACATAGATGGTGATACGCTTGACTTGCATCTTAGGAAAACCTTCGGTAAATCCGTAGATAAAGCAGAAGAACGCCACCGCTCCCACTACCAGTCCGAGGAGCTTGCCCCAGTTGCGATGGCCGTGAAGGAGCCGCATACAGCACCAACCGAAGACACTGAACAGGCTGAAGACAAACTGCGGAACCGCACATACTGCCATTATCACAAACCAGATGTCGATGAGCACCGGATTGCGTGGCAGGAAGTTGGGCAGCATCGTGATATATGCACTGTAGGCGATAACCACGAAAGCCGGCAACCAGAAGAGCACCCGCTGCCAGAGACTCTTCAGCCATAACTTGCCATACCTTTTATATATCCACAGATACGGCAACAGGGTGAATACCACTACGGGTATCAATATTCTTGCTATCATTTTTTGATCAAACTTGATTGAAGATACGTTTTCATTGCCTGCACGGGCACTCCTCTGCGCTGTGCATAGTCGCGAAGCTGGTCGTCTCCTATCCGTCCCAGTTCGAAATACCGCGACTTGGGATGTGCAAACATCAGCCCCGAGACACTGGCATGAGGCGTCATCATTCCGCTTGTAGTGAGCCGGATGCCCACCTGACTCATATCGATGAGCTGGTCGATGATGAAGTTGGCACTGGTATCGGGCAACGAAGGATATCCTATAGCCGGACGGATGCCCTGATAGCGCTCCAGATGCTGGTCTTCGATGCTCAGCTGCTCGCCGGGAGCATAGCCCCAGATGCTGCGTCTCACCTCTTCGTGCAACTTCTCTGCCGTGGCTTCAGCCAACCGGTCGCAGAGTGTCTGTGCCATCATATTGAGGTAGTCGTCCGAGCGATATTTCTTCTCCAGACCGCCATCTACCGTCGTGCAGAAGATACCCAGCCGGTCTGTTATTCCACTGTCCAGAGGACGGATGAAATCAGCCAGACAGAGATTGGGTTCTCCCTGAGCCGCCGGATGCTGCTGACGGAGCATCGGGAAGCGGACTTTCTGCCCTTCCAGCCAGATATCATCCCCCTCGCTGTTCGCCTCGAAGAGTCCGAAGACGGCATAGGTATGATATTCGCCTTCCCATGAATGGAGCATATCGAGCGCCTCAGCCTTCAGTTTTTCCTTTTCCTCTCGAGGTTTGCCGCTCAATCCCCAGGCATGATAAAAGTATAGCCAGTTGATATATGGCTCAATTTCGCTTACATTGTATACTATTCTTCGCATCCGATACGATATTTTATTTTACAATTCCCGTAAAATTTTCCTTTTTCAGGAATTGTTTCTGAACTCCAGTTCCTCTCCTCTGCAAGCGGCATCAAACACGCCTTTGTTATAGATCAGACTACCGTTACAGAAAGTCTGTTCCACTTTCCATGCAAACTCATCACCCGCTACAGGGCTCCATTTACACTTGCTCTGAATCACCTCTGCGGTCACCTTCCAAGGCTCTCCCTTGCGCACCACAACGACATCTGCCTTATACCCCGGACGCAGGAAGCCGCGCTGACTGATATGGAACAGACGGGCTGGATTATGGCACATCAGTTCAACCAGGCGCTCGATACTGATTACCTTTTCGTCAACAAGTTTCAGCATGCTTACCAGCGAGAACTGTACCATTGGCATACCTGATGCAGCCTTGGCACAACCGCCCTGTTTATCCTTTAACTGATGAGGAGCATGATCGGTACCCACTACAGTTATCTTACCATTACTCAGCGCCTTACGCAAAGCATCGCGGTCAGCAGCGGTCTTTACTGCAGGGTTGCATTTAATGCGTGCGCCCTTCACAGCGTAATCTTTATCCGAGAACATGAGATGAGCCACAACAGCCTCGCCTGTAATATTTTCATCCTTACCAAAGAACTCCAGTTCCTTAGCCGTAGTAACGTGAGCGATATGGAGATGCGCCCTGCTTTCCTTAGCCAGCAGCACCGCCAGACGGCTGCTTTCATAGCAAGCCTCCTCGCTGCGTATTTCCGAATGATGTTCTACGGCAGGGTCTTCACCCCATTTCTGCTTAGCCAGCTGCATGTTGCGGTTAATGATTTCGGTATCCTCACAGTGGGTCATCACCGGCAAATCCAGCTCTTTCGCCTTCTTGAAGATAGCCTGCAGCGCCTCATATTTATCCACCAGCATATTGCCCGTACTGGAGCCCATAAAGAGCTTGATTCCCGGAACACGATGCGTATCGAGCTGTTCAAAATCATTTACATTATCATTGGTAGCACCAAAGAAGAAACTGTAGTTCACATGACTCTTCTCAGCGCCCAGCTGCCGCTTTGCCTGCCAGGCCTCCAGAGTGGTAGTCTGAGGTATCGTGTTAGGCATATCAAAATAACTGGTCACACCACCAAAGGCAGCAGCGCGGCTTTCGCTCTCGATGTCAGCCTTCTGCGTAAGTCCCGGCTCTCGGAAGTGAACATGATCATCAATCACACCCGGCAAAACAAAACACCCCGAGGCATCGATGACTTCATCGTAATTGCCACGGGGTGCCTCGCCTTCATATATCTCCTTGATAAATTCACCATCCAACAAGAGGTCGCCCACAAAAGAGCGACCCTCATTTATAATGGTTCCATTCTTGATTAATTTCATATTACTAAACTTATAAAATGAAGAGTTTTACAAGATGTTAATGCCCAAGACCTTGAAAGAGCCCTGTTTCTACTCCTTACCTTCCTGTTTTTCAGGAATCGTAGGCGCAGCCAATTCGTTGGCTGTAGGTGCCGGAGCCGCATCAGGATTTACCTGTGGAGCCGCTTCCATCTCTGGCTGCATGCCGCTCTGCGCATCTCGTGTACCGTTCATAATCTCCTGATTCTCTTGAGCTTTCTTATAATAGTCCTTTACATAAGGATCATTCTTGAAATAGTCGGTAGCCTTGCTCATGATATCCTCAATCCAAGGAGAGAGCATCGGATACTGGTTGCCCATTGTAACGAGGAAGAAGACGCCCGGTCCCAGCACATTGTTGAAGTTGTCGGTAACAAACGAAGTGATGAGCTTGTCTTCCTGCTCAGAAAGGCGGATGGATTCCTCGTTCAGCTGCTTGTTGACAGCCACCATATCGCTACCGTTCATGATAGCCTGGTCGTGCTTGTGTACCAGTTCGCGCAACTGATTCTGAATCTGCTGGTATTTCTTGAAGAATCCGAAGAGTTTATCGTTCATAGGAGTACCGCTTACCACCTGCTGTGTATCATCGAGCTTCACCGTAATGCTTCCACTCTCCAGCACCAGCGGCAGCACAGGGTCATCATCCATGAAGATATTTGCCATCTTCATAGAGTCGACAGAACCCTGAAAATGGAACTGTCCATGCACTACATCGCAAGAATCCACGTTCTTGAAATCGTTGTTTTCCAGTATCTTAAGGTACAGCATGCGTCCGTCCAGAGTACTTACGTTAGAAGTACCCGAGATATCGTAACTGTTGGCACAAGATGCAAGTGCCATCAAGGCAATGAATGCGTAAAATATTCTATTCATAAGCTATCTATATCACTTTCGGTGAACAAAAATACAATCTTAATTTGAACTGACGAAATAAATTGCTGCAATTTAATTCATTCTTACAAGATTTATGTTTTGTTTGCACTCCTATTGACCACCGAAAGCTTTTTTCTCGTCCTTCTATATTACTGATTGTTTTCCTTCTTCAGTTCATGAGAGATGCGATGCGTGGTATACAGTTCCAGCAGGGCTGCGATGAGGAGGAAGACTACCCACTTATTATAGAAATAGGTGATATAGGTCTCATAATTCTCAAACCAGCGGCGCAGGAAAGCATACACCGTATCTACCATCGAGATGCCTGAGAGCACGAAGAAGATGTCTGCTACATACTGCATGCGCTTCAGGCGGTGGATAACCAGCGAAGGTCCCTCATAGAACTGCATCGCCTGCATTACACTGAACAGTATGGTGCCCAGCAGGAACCCCCAGCTCGTTACCTGCACCAGCTGCGGATGTGAAAAACCAAATGCGAAGCAAGCCGCACCGACAACCATCAGCACGCCGCCCAGCAAGAAAATAGCACTTTCCAGTTTACTCAATTGTTTCATTTTCGTCTTGTTCGTTAGTTTTTTCCGGAATATCCGAACTCAATACAAAGATGTCTTCATCATCAGCCTTCATGAAATAACGCTGGCGGGCTATCTTCTCAAATGCCCGCGCACCATGCTGCATATCGCGCAAGGTATGCTTGTCGTTTTCATACTGCTCACGATACTTTTCTATCTCCGAACGGAGCGTAGCTATCTCTATCTGGTACTTAATGTGCTGCCTTACACTGTTGTCGTCAACTACACCAACTACCAGAACACCCGTTACAATCACTATAAGATACTTATAATGAGCGAGATAATTCCATATAATACCAAGTTTTTTACTCATTTCTTCCGAATTTGTTTGCAAAGATAATATTTTTTTGTTATCTTTGCATCATCAATTAAGAAAAAATAATGGAAGAGTATATAGTTTCTGCAAGAAAGTACCGTCCGATGACCTTCGATTCGGTTGTCGGACAGAGTGCATTGACCACCACTTTGAAGAATGCAGTGAAGAGCGGCAAGCTGGCGCACGCCTATCTTTTCTGCGGTCCGAGAGGTGTGGGAAAAACCACTTGTGCCCGCATTTTTGCGAAGGCAATCAACTGCGAGCATCCTCGTGAAGACGGCGAGGCGTGCAACGAATGTGAGAGCTGCCGTGCCTTCAACGAGCAGCGTTCCTACAACATCTTCGAGCTGGATGCCGCCAGCAACAACGGTGTTGACCAGATTAAGGTTCTGATGGAGCAGACCCGCATTCCGCCTCAGGTGGGCAAGTATAAAGTGTTTATCATCGATGAGGTCCACATGCTCTCTACAGCAGCCTTCAACGCCTTTCTCAAGACGCTGGAAGAACCACCTCAGCATGTCATCTTCATCCTCGCCACTACCGAGAAGCATAAGATTCTGCCTACCATCCTGAGCCGATGCCAGATTTACGACTTCGAGCGAATGACGGTAGCCAACACCATCAACCACCTGAAGATGGTGGCTGAGAAGGAAGGCATACAATATGAAGAGCAGGCGCTCGCCGTGATAGCCGAAAAGGCTGACGGAGGTATGCGCGATGCCCTCTCTATCTTCGACCAGGCTGCCAGTTTCTGCATGGGCAACATCACTTACCAGAAGGTGATCGAGGACCTGAACGTGCTCGACAGCGACAACTATTTCCGTCTGGTAGACCTGGCTTTGGAGAATAAGGTGGCCGAGATGATGGTAACACTCGACGGCATTCTGAGCCGCGGTTTCGATGGCGGCAACATGATACAGGGGCTTGCCCAGCATGTGCGCAATGTGATGATGGCGAAGGACCCTCAGACCCTGCCTCTGCTCGAGACCAGCGACGACCAGAAAGCCAAGTTCCAGGCTCAGGCCCAGAAGGCACCTACACCTTTCTTATATAAGGCGCTGGAACTGATGAACCAGTGCGATATCCATTACCGCGCCAGCAGCAACAAGCGATTACTGGTAGAGCTCACCCTGATACAGATAGGCCAGATTACGCAGCCCGAGGATCAGGATGTGCCTAGTGCGGGGCGTACGCCCAATAGATTAAAATCCCTGTTTCAGAAACTCCTGGCTCAGTCTAAGCTTGCCTCTCAGGGTGCAGGTTCTGAGCCTTCTGGCAGCAGCGAAAACCGGTCATCACAGCCGGGAGCGTCTGCTGCTACAGCTACTGCTGTGCCTTCGTCAGGGGCACCGGCAGCCGCTTCTGCAGCCTCCAATGCTGCATCTTATTCTGCATATTATCCTGCATCTGCCACCGCAGCCGCATCTGCCTCTCCAGAAGGCTCAGCCGCTGCCGGAGCTGTTACTGATACTGCATCGCCTCACAAGCCACGACTCAAGAATATCAAGCTGGGCGGCATAGGCATGACTTTCTCTAACCTGAAGAAGAGGGAGGAGAACCAGCGCCGCCTGCACAGTCCGTATGATGATACCAATGAGGAAAAAGCGACCATCACGGGCGACCAGAACGAGTTCACCCAGGAGCAGGTGGAAGCAACATGGTTCAGTATGTGCATGAGAATGCAGAACAAGCTGGATTTCATAGGATTAGCCAACCGCATGAAGAGTATTGTACCGAAGATAACCAACTATCCGCAGATAGAGGTTATCATCAACAACCAGCTCTTACTAGACGACGTTTTGAACATCAAGAACCGCATTCTCAAGACTTTCGTCTTAGGTCTTCACAACAGCGAACTGAGCATCAGCTACCGCCTTGCCGACCAGGAAGAGGTAGGCAAGGTTCTGACCAAGAATGAAGTTCTGGAACTTCTTATGGAGAAGAACCCTGCGATGAAAAAGCTCACAAAGGACCTGGATCTGGTCATGACATAGAAGATACTCCACACGATACGAAATTCTCCACTCCATGTAGGACAACCTATACGGAGTGGAGAAAATTGTTTTTACAAATATCGAAACTTGGTGCTATAAGAGATACATAAGAGTGAAAGAGCAAAGGGCGTTACAGCGTGACAGTTGTGACAGTTTTCAGCGGAGGGGGTATATTGCGAGTTTGCAGCTATCAAATTATAAGTATATATATTTAAATTATTATATATAATAATTTACCTCTAAAGAAAGGGAAGGAGGGGTAGGCGCTGAAAACTGTCACAACTGTCACAACTGTCACACTGTAACGCTTTCTGGGCAAAAAGGAAGTAGTCAGAAGAAATGGCTTTTTTCATAGCATCTCATTGTTTTCTTGCTCAAAACGCACAGAGAAACATTTTACAAAATATAGTTTTCTCTCCAGCAACTCTACGACTTTTTTTGTTTAACTACGGAAGCCGGAATGTTAAAATCGGTTTAACATAACTCTGCATGGTGAAATTTGGCGGTTCAGAAGATTTGTTGTACTTTTGCACCATCGTTAAAAGATTCCCATGAAGCGCAGACCTTGATATCGCGAAACGCGATACCAAGGTTTTACACCAAATGAAATGCAAGGGTTGACGCTGTAAAACACAGCCTCAAGGTATAAAACAAAAAAGCCCCCGATGCAGAAAAGCACCGGGAGCCTTCGTAAGCAAATTATTATTATCTTAAAAAGATCAACTGAATATGCAGCACATCACAGTATACACCATGACGCACCGACAGAAAGGCTTAGATGAGGTTCATGCCCGCTTTCTCAGCCTCCTTGCGCATCTCCTCAGGCCAGATGCTAGCCTGGATCTCACCAATGTGAGCCTTATGAAGCAATACCATACACAGACGGCTCTGACCGATACCGCCACCAATGCTCAGAGGCAACTTGTCGTTCAGGAGCTGCTGATGGAAGTAAAGCTTCTCTCTATCCTCCTTGCCCTCCAGCTTAAGCTGACGCAGCAGACTCTCCTTGTCGACACGGATACCCATAGAACTGAGCTCGAAACTGCGACCCAGAACAGGATACCAGATGAGGATATCACCATTCAGTCCCATCTTGCCGTTCTCAGCCACGGTGCTCCAGTCATCATAGTCAGGAGCTCGGCCATCATGCTTCTTGCCATCGCTCAACTTGCCGCCGATGCCCTCTACAAATACAGCGCCATACTTCTTGCAGATTGCATCCTCACGCTCCTTAGGAGAAAGGTCTGGATACATATCGAGCAAATCCTGCGCATGAATAAAATGAATCTCCTTAGGCAGGAAAGGCTTCAGCTGAGGATAATGCTCGCAAGCCAGGAACTCGGTACGCAAGATGGCACCATAGATGCGGCGCACGATATTCTCGAGGAAGGCGATGGTACGGTCTTCCTTGGTAATCACAGCCTCCCAGTCCCACTGGTCAACATAGAGCGAATGAAGATTATCCAGTTCCTCGTCAGCACGGATGGCGTTCATATCTGTATATACGCCATAAGCAGGCTCAATCTCATACTCGGCAAGCGTCAGTCGCTTCCACTTGGCAAGAGAATGAACCACCTCAGCCTGGGCTTCGCCCAAATCCTTGATAGGGAAACTTACAGGGCGCTCTACGCCGTTCAGGTCATCATTGATACCAAGACCCTTCAATACGAAGAGCGGAGCGGTAACGCGACGCAGACGGAGCTCGGTGCTCAGGTTTTGCTGGAAGAATTCTTTTATCATTTTAATACCCATTTCGGTCTGGCGCATATCCAGCAGCGCCTTGTACCCTTCAGGTTTTATCAAATTGCTCATTTTTATTTCATATTTAGTATTTGCGCTGCAAAGGTACAAAATAATAATTAATCTGCAAGCATTTTTCCGTATTTTTTCGCAAAATGATAGCATTTTTAAGTTTTTTAGTAGCATTTTGTAGAACAATTTGCAAATACACATTATATATATGAAAAAATCTGCCCCAAATATTTGGTTATTTCAAATAAAAGCAGTAATTTTGCAGTCGACTTCCGTTTCGATGTCATACAACCGGAGAAACGGGCGGCAGAAAAGAGGGTCTCGTAGCTTAGCTGAATAGAGCGTCAGATTCCGGTTCTGAAGGTCGTGGGTTTGAATCCCACCGAGATCACCCGAAACAACAGAAATGATTAATAATTGAAAACATGGATTTAGTAGAACGATTTATAAACTATACGAAATTCGACACACAGTCGAGCGAAGAATCGACCAGCGTGCCTAGTACGGCAAAACAGCTCGAATTTGCCAAGTACCTGAAGAAGGAACTTGAGAACGAAGGACTGAGCGATGTCGAAATGGATGACATGGGCTATATCTATGCCACTCTGAAGAGCAATACCAAGAAAAAGACTCCTACCATCGGATTTATTTCACACATGGATACATCGCCTGATGCCAGCGGAAAGGATGTAAAGGCGCGCGTCATCAAGAACTATGACGGCAACGACATCGAGCTGAGCCCGGGCATCATCTCAAGCGTTGAGACTTTCCCAGAGTTGAAGGCTCACAAGGGAGAGGATATCATCGTGACAGACGGTACTACCCTGCTGGGTGCTGACGACAAGGCGGGCATCGCTGAAATCGTACAGGCTATGTGCTATCTGCGCGACCACGACGAAATCAAGCACGGCGACATCCGAGTAGGTTTCAATCCTGACGAGGAAATCGGTATGGGCGCACATCATTTCGACGTAGAGAAGTTTGGCTGCGACTGGGCTTACACCGTAGATGGCGGCGACCTGGGCGACCTGGAATACGAGAACTTCAATGCTGCCGGAGCCAAGATCGTCATCAAGGGTGTGAGCGTTCATACAGGCTATGCCAAGGGAAAGATGGTGAATGCAAGCCGACTGGCTGTGGAATTCCAGAACATGATTCCTGAGAACGAGACTCCTGAGCAGACTGAAGGCTACCAGGGTTTCTACCACCTCATCGGCATCGAGAGCCGCTGCGAGGAGGCAAAGCTCAGCTACATCATCCGCGATCACGACCGCAACAGGTTTGAAAACCGCAAGGATTTCATCGAGGACTGCGTGAACAAGATGAACGAGAAGTATGGCGACGGAACCGTAAAGGCGGTTATCTACGACCAGTACTATAACATGAAGGAGAAGATTGATCCTAACATGCACGTCATCGACATCGTGCTCAGAGCGATGCAGGAGAGCGGCGTTCCACCTCGCGTAGAACCTATCCGCGGCGGTACCGACGGAGCCCAGCTGAGCTTCAAGGGTCTGCCTTGTCCTAACATCTTCGCCGGCGGTGTCAACTTCCACGGCCCTCACGAGTTTGTGAGCATCCAGGTAATGGAGAAGGTAGTGAAGACCATCGTGAAGATAGCGGAAATCACAGAAGAATACAACGACTAATACAGATATGGGGAATTTAGACACATCTAAATTCCCCTTTTTCATAAACAGAAAAATATGGCTGAAATTCCATTCTTAATAAAAGACCTTGCCCTCATCCTGATGGTGGCAGGCATCGTAACCCTCATTTTCAAGAGGCTCAAGCAGCCGCTGGTGCTGGGATACATCATGGCGGGATTCCTGGTTTCGCCACATATGCCCTACACCATGTCGGTAGTCGACGAGACGGATATCCAGACCTGGGCCGACATCGGTGTCATCTTCACCCTCTTCTCGCTCGGTCTCGACTTCTCGTTCAAGAAAATCGTGAAGATGGGTGCCTCTCCCATCATCGCCACCGTGGTTATCGTGTTCTGCATGATGATGCTGGGCATCAGCGTAGGCCACGGCTTCGGCTGGGGAAGGATGGACTGCATCTTCCTGGGCGGTATGCTCGCCATGAGCTCCACCACTATTATATATAAGGCATTCGATGATATGCGGCTGCGCACCCAGAAGTTTGCCTCGATGGTGATGAGCGTGCTGATACTGGAAGATATCCTGGCTATCGTGATGATGGTGATGCTGTCGGCGATAGCGAGCGGAAGCAGTCCCGACGGCGGGCAGATGCTTGCCTCTATCGTGAAGATAGGCTTCTTTCTGGGCGTATGGTTTATCGTGGGCATCTTCGCCATTCCGTGGTTCCTGCGTTCAGTGAGGAAACTTATCAATGCCGAAACCCTGCTCATCGTTTCGCTGGGTCTGTGCTGCGGCATGGCGGTACTGAGCACCAAGGTGGGGTTCAGCAGCGCCTTCGGAGCCTTCGTTATGGGCAGCATCCTGGCAGAAACCATTGAGGCAGAGAAGATTATCAAGCTTGTAGAACCGGTAAAGAATCTCTTCGGAGCCATCTTCTTCGTATCGGTAGGTATGCTGGTAGACCCGAAGATTCTGGTAGAATATGCCGTTCCTATCCTCGCCCTGGTGGGCACGATACTGGCAGGTCAGGCGATATTCGGCACCTTCGGATTCATGCTCGGAGGTGAGTCGCTGAAGTCGGCGATGCGCTGCGGTTTCTCGATGGCTCAGATTGGTGAGTTCTCTTTCATCATCGCCTCGCTGGGTCTGTCGCTCGGCGTCATCAGCAAGTTCCTCTATCCGGTAGTGGTAGCAGTGAGCGTCATCACCACCTTCCTTACACCTTATATGATCCGTCTTGCCACACCTACCTATCAGGTGATGGAGAAACATCTGCCAGACAAGCTCATCCATATTCTGAACCATTTCGCGATGAGTCATCCCCAGACGCAGCAGCAGAGCAAGTGGAAATCGCTGATCCGACAGATGCTGGTCAACACCACCGCCTACTCCATCCTTTCGGCAGCCGTCATCGCCCTGATGTTCACCTTCGTGCTGCCGC
>ERZ773138.609-NODE-609-length-41555-cov-12.551639_pt1 | contig 41555 bp, 40 predicted proteins | sample MGYA00511114_ERZ773138 | MGnify/ENA primary metagenome ERZ773138 (study PRJEB29015, sample SAMEA2737805) | human gut metagenome | biome: human gut; feature: human-associated habitat; material: faeces | place: China | collected 2012 ...
AGATCACCGGACGGTGAAATTTCTCTGCCTGCTTCATTAACCGCAGCGCCTTACGATATCCCTCCGGATTCGGCTGTCCAAAGTTGCAGTTGACATTTTCCTCTAAGGTATGTCCTTTCTGAATTCCGATTACCGTCACCGGCATCTCATTTAAACGGGCAATTCCACCAACGATCGCACCATCATCCCCAAACAGGCGATCCCCATGAAATTCCAGAAAATCATCAAACATCTCATTAATAAACTGCTTTGCACTGGGACGATCAATCTTTCGGGCAATGGTCACAGATCTCATACTTTCATTCATTTCCGTTTCCTCGCTTTCCTGTCTGATGAAGCTTCAGAATTTTCCCCAGTTCTCCACGCAATTCCTCACGTTGAACAATACGATCCACAAATCCGTGATCTAACTGGAACTCCGCCCTCTGAAATCCCTCCGGCAACTTCTGATGAATGGTTCCCTGTATCACTCGCTGTCCCGCAAAACCGATCAACGCTTTCGGCTCCGACAAAATAATATCACCCAACATTGCAAAGCTGGCTGTAACTCCTCCAGTGGTAGGATCTGTCAGAACCGTAATATAGAGCAGTCCCGCTGCATCATGACGCCCCAACGCCTCCGATACCTTCGCCATCTGCATCAATGAAATAATGCCCTCCTGCATCCGGGCACCACCGGATGTAGTAAATATGATGATTGGAAGTCTTTCCTCGGTGGCTTTTTCTACCGCACGGGTAATTTTTTCACCGACTACCGATCCCATACTTCCCATCATGAAATGACTGTCCATAATAGCAATAACTGCGTCATTCCCCTCGATTTGGCAGCGTCCTGTAACAACTGCCTCCCGGAGCTTTGTTTTGCCCTGTGCTTTTTCAATTATTTGATCATAATCCGGATATTCCATCGGATTCTCAGGAACCATATCTGCATCAAACTCCTGGAATGATCCCTCATCACAGGTAATGGCAATCCGTTCCGCAGGTGTCATACGAAAATGTGCACCGCAGCTCGGGCATAGCTTATATTCTGTAATTTCCTTTTTGTATATGATCATTTTGCAGGTATTACATTTGATCCACATGCCATTGGGAATCGATGGTCCCTGCTCTTTTTTTCTTCGATCCGTCTTTTTCTTCTCGGATGGAGTATCCAAAGAAAAATAATTCTTTCTTTTACTAAATAAATTCACAAGATCCTTCCTTTCTGTCTGTCCATATGATGGTACAGACACGCGATCAGCAGATTACTTTGCTTTCTCCTCTGCCATACACCTGTTCGGCTAAAATCCTACGAAAGTTATTTCAAAATCTTCTCCTCAATAAAGGATGTATCAAACTCACCGGATATATAATCCGGATGACTTAATATCATTCCCTGAAAATCTATATTGGTATCAATTCCATCGATCACAAATTCATAAAGCGCCCGGCGCATTTTTGCAATAGCCTCCTGACGATCCTTTCCATGAACAATCACCTTCGCGATCATAGAATCATAATATGGCGGAATCACATAATCCTGAAATACCGCAGCATCCACACGAAGTCCCAGCCCACCTGCCGGCAATAACAGAGACTGGATCTTTCCCGGACAAGGCGCAAAATTTTTATCCGGATTTTCTGCATTGATGCGGCATTCAATAGCATGGCCTCTGATCTGAATATCATCCTGCGTTACAGAAAGCGGCTCTCCTGCCGCAATACGGATCTGCTCCTTAATAATATCAATGCCTGTGACCATTTCCGTAACCGGATGTTCTACCTGCACTCTTGTATTCATTTCCATAAAATAGAAATTACCCGATTTGTCATACAAAAATTCAATGGTTCCGGCGCTCTGATATCCCGCCGCTTTCGCCGCACGCACTGCAGCCGCACACATTTCCTCCCGCTTCTCCTGACTGAGAGCCGGTGACGGAGATTCTTCCAGCACCTTCTGATTCTTTCTCTGAAGAGAACAATCTCTTTCTCCGAGATGTACCACATTTCCAAACTGATCCCCCAGTACCTGTACCTCAATATGTCTGGCATTTTCAATCAGCTTCTCCATATAAACCGCATCATCACCGAAGCCCGCCATGGCTTCCCCCTTTGCGGATTCATAGGCATTCTCCATTTCCTCACGGCTCCGCACAATACGGATACCTTTTCCACCACCTCCGGCAGAGGCCTTGACCATAACAGGATATCCGAGACTATCCGCCACCTCATAGGCCTTATCAAGACTCTCGATAACTCCATCGCTGCCGGGAATCACAGGTACTCCTGCCTTGATCATCATTTCCCTTGCATTGGCCTTATTGCCCATGGCATCAATTACAGACGGATTTGGTCCTATAAATTTAATATTACACACCTCGCACATAGAGGCAAATGTACTGTTTTCAGACAAAAATCCAAAGCCCGGATGTATCGCCTGGATCTTTTTTTCTACTGCTACACTGATAATATTCTGCATATTCAGATAGCTTTCTGCAACCTTTGCTCCACCAATGCAGACAGCCTCATCAGCCATCTGTGTATGTAAAGCATCTCTGTCTGCCTCCGAAAAAACAGCTACGGTTCTCACACCCATCTCCCGGCAGGCCCGGATTATACGAACAGCTATCTCTCCACGGTTCGCAATTAATATTTTATCAAACATGCGCTCCTCCATCCCATCCTCACAATTATCCAATCATAAAGATAAATTCTGCCTGTGCAGCCACTTTATCATCTACATAGGCTGTTCCCTGACCAATACCGGCATTCTTTTTCAGCTTCACAATAGAAACTTCCATACGCAGTGTATCTCCAGGCACTACCTTTTTCTTAAATTTTGCCTTATTAATCCCGCCAAAATATGCTGTTTTCCCTTTAAACTGCTCCTGGGAAAGAATCGCAACTGCTCCGGCCTGCGCCATCGCTTCCACGATCAAAACCCCCGGCATAACCGGCTCATTCGGAAAATGTCCGGCAAAAAACGGCTCGTTCATTGAGACGTTCTTGATCGCCGTCACACTCTCTCCCGGCACCATATCCACGATACGATCCACCAGCAGAAATGGCTGACGATGGGGAATGATCTCCATAATCTGCTTAATATCCATTACACATTCCATTTTCATTATCCTCCATTTTATCCGATCCGGAACAAAGGCTGGCCAAACTCAACGAAATCTCCATCCTGAACCAGAACTTCCTTGATCGTACCACTTACCGTACTTGGAACTTCATTCATAAATTTCATAGCCTCAATAATGCAAAGGGTATCTCCCTCTGCCACAATATCTCCAACCTTTACAAAGGGATCCTTGTCCTGTGCCGGCTTCGCATAAAAGGTCCCAACGATCGGCGCCGTAACAACCTCTCCCTCCGGCTGAGCCTCTGTAGCAACCTCTGCTGCAGAATCACCTGCCATAGCTTCTCTGGCTCCGTTCTGTACCGATGCCACAATATCCTGTAAATCAGAAAGTGACGGTGCTTCCGGTATTTCCGGCTGTGCCACTGCTGCCGGCTGGCTTACAGTCCTTCCTGCATTGCCCCGCACCAGACGAAGTCCATCATTCTCTCTGGTAAGCTCCATTTCTGCCAGATCTGTCTCTTCAAACAGATCGATCAACTGCTTAATTTCTTCGTAACGCATACTTCCTTCCTTTCCCATCCGCCCTTATCCGGCAGATATATCTCTTAAGAATTCTTTAGCCCTGCCACTTTTTGAAGCACAGCACGGCATTATGACCGCCAAAGCCAAGTGAATTCGATAATACATAGTCTACATTGTCAACTTGTCTTCCCTCATTTGGAATTACATCCAGATCACATTCCGGATCCGGCGTTTTATAATTGATCGTTGCCGGCAGGAAATTATCCTGCATCGCTTTCACACAGATAATCGCCTCGACCGCTCCGGCAGCACCTAATAAATGACCTGTCATTGACTTGGTAGAGCTGACAGGCACCTTATATGCCGTCTCCTCTCCCAGTGCAAGCCTGATCGCTGCTGTCTCACCAATCTCATTGGCATGGGTGCTTGTTCCATGGGCATTGATATAAGATACCTGCTCCGGTGTAATCCCGGCCTCTTCCATAGCAAGCTTCATTGCCTTTGCCGCACCGGAACCATCCGGCAGCGGAGAAGTAATATGATATGCATCCCCATTGGAGCCATATCCAACGATCTCTCCGTAAATCTTTGCACCTCGTGCCTTTGCATGCTCTAACTCCTCCAGGATCAGCACACCGGCACCTTCTGACATAACGAATCCATCTCTATTTTTATCAAACGGCTTACAAGCGTCCTTCGGATCCGGATTTTTGGATAATGCAGTAAGATTTGTAAATCCTGCAATACCAATACGGCAGATTGCAGCCTCTGCACCACCTGCAAACATCACATCCTGACGTCCATCCTTTATCTGACGGAACGCATCACCAATAGCATTGGTTCCTGTCGCACATGCCGTCACAACATTCTCGCAGATTCCTTTTGCGCCATAACGGATCGCAATATTACCGGCTGCCATATTACCAATAGTCATAGTAATAAACAGTGGCGATACTCTGGCAGGTCCTCTGTCATTCATCTTCGTCACCTGCTCCTCCATGGTCATCAAACCACCGACACCGGATCCCACGATCACACCAACCCGGTCGGCATCCTCTTTTTCCATATCAAGGCCACTGTCCTCAAATGCCTGTACGGCGGCTCCAAGGGCGTATACCGCAAACAGATCATTTCTTTTGACATACTTCTTCGTCATATAAAGCTCCGGATCAAAGCCTTCCACCTCACCGGCAACCTTGACTTTAAATTCTTCGGTATCAAATTTCGTGATCATCTTAATTCCGCACTGCCCCTTCCGGATATTGTCCCAGAAAGTATCCACCGTGCTGCCAAGGGGCGTCACTGCTCCCATACCAGTTACAACTACTCTTCTTGCCATCTTCTTACCCTCATTTCTGCTTTCCGATGCTGCCATATCCTCTCGCATCTACATTACCATTCCGCCGTCTACATTCAGAACCTGTCCTGTAATATAATCATTTTCTGCCAGAAATACAACGGCTCTTGCGATATCCTCAACCTTACCGCCGCGTTTCAGCGGGATCGCACTGAGGATCGCATTCTGTACATCTTCCTTTAATACAGCCGTCATATCAGTCTCCACATAACCCGGTGCAATGGCATTACATGTAATTCCTCTGGATGCCAGCTCCTTTGCTGTGGACTTCGTCAATCCAATAATACCGGCCTTGGATGCCGCATAATTCGCCTGACCGATATTTCCATTAATTCCAACTACAGATGCCATATTGATAATGGCACCGCTTCTCTGCTTCAGCATTACATTGCTGACGTGACGGATCATATTGAAGGTTCCCTTGAGATTTGTATTGATCACATCATCAAACTGCTCCTCCGTCATCCGCATCAGAAGCATATCCTTTGTAATACCTGCGTTATTTACCAGAACATCAATACTTCCCAGTTCTTTTTTGACCTCCTTGATCATATCTGCTGCAAATGCAAAATCGCTGACGTCTCCCTGCACCGGCTTACAGATCACTCCGTAATCTTCAATGTCCTTCACGGTTTCCTCATCCAGATGGCTGTGATAGTTCAGGACAACATTGCATCCCTCTTTAGCAAATGCCAGTGCAATGGCTTTTCCAATGCCCTTCGCTGCTCCTGTTACAATTACGTTTTTTCCTTTTAACATAAATCCTCCTCATCCTCCATGGGATCATACAATCTCATGAAGTTTATTCATGGTTTTGTCAAGAGAGGACAAGTCCTCCACATTCAAAATATTAACACCCTTTAAGGTTCTCTTCACAAAACCGGTTAATGCCTTTCCTGGTCCTAATTCTATAAAAGTATCCGCTCCCTGTTCATTCATATTGCGGATAATATCTGCCCATCTTACCGGACAACAGATCTGCTTTGTAAGAATCGGAATAATATCATCCTTATCTGCAACTATCTGTGCATTTACATTTGTATATACCGGCACTTTCATATCAGATATGTGCAGTTTTTCCAGTTCCGGCTTCAGTTTATCAGCAGCAGGCTGCAGCAATGATGTATGAAATGGTCCGCTTACCTTTAGCTTCACTGCAAGCTTTGCGCCTTTCTCCTTTGCAAGCTCTGCTGCCTTGGCTACTGCCTCCGTCTTACCGGCGATAACGATCTGTCCCGGTGCATTATAATTTGCCGGGACTGCCAGACCCATTCCCAAAGCAGTTGCCTCATCACATGCCTCTTCCACCAGATCCTGATCCAGTCCAATGATCGCATACATTGCTCCTTCTCCGGAAGGTACTGCTTCTGTCATAAAGCGTCCTCTCTTCTGTACCAGAGCAACAGCTTCCTCAAAGTCCATCGCCCCACTGACAACATATGCAGAATATTCTCCTAAACTGAGTCCCGCCGTCATATTGGCCCGGACTCCCTGTTCTTCAAGCACTTTCATCGCTGCGATACTCATCGTCAATATTGCAGGCTGTGCATATTCTGTCTCTCCTAATTTCTTTTCATCCTGAAAACAGATATCCTTAATAGAATATCCTAATACGGCATCCGCCCGATCAAAAATATCCTTGGCAACAGCATAATTCCGGTACAATTCCTTTCCCATACCGGCATACTGTGCACCCTGTCCGCTAAACATAAATACAGTCTTCATGAACTTTCCTCCACGCTTTAAAAGACAGTGGATCCGATAACAAAATGATGAGAACCCCGATGGACGAGGTTCTCAACTTTTCGGTCTTCACTGTCCGTTTCATCTGTTTGCTGGCGATAATCGATTTATTTGTTGTTCTCAACAAAGTCTACGATATCTTTTACGGTAACAATAGACTCCGGATCCTCAATTGATACCTCAAACTCATCCTCAATATCATTGATGATCTGGAATACATCCAAAGAATCAGCGTCAAGATCATCCTTTACATTTGTCTCAAGTGTGATCTCATCCTCATCCTTTCCAAGCTGTGAAGCAATGATTTCTCTGATCTTCTCAAATACCATTTTCAGTTCCTCCTAAAGAAATTAGTTAATTTTGTTTATTATATTAACTGTGATGTCACAGTAATACACCTGATAATTTACCACTGTACCAGCAGTGTTCCCCATGTGAGACCCCCTCCGAATCCACAGAGGATCAGCTTGTCCCCCTTATGAAGAAGTCCCTTTTCCTGTCTTTGTGAAAGGATATATTCTGCAATAAGCATAGCAGACATATTACCTGTAAATGACTGGTATTCACCTGTCTTAGTATCCTTAGAATATACACCAAGTCTGTCAGCATCCGGATCTGTTGCAAGAACGATATCTGCATCAACTTCCTTAGCAAGCTTTAATGCTAATGTGAATGCCTTAGGATCTTCTGGGTTAGGATATTCAAGCGTTGTAAAATCTGGGTCTGGCTTTTCCTGTTCTGGAACAACATATACATGCTTAAAGCCTAATTCCTTAAGTACTCTTCTTACTGGAATATTACCTGTACCATGAAATGGTGTGTATACAATCTTAATATCATCAGCCACTTTCTTAATGATATCTCCATTAATACTCATCTTCTTTAATGCGGCCATATATCTGTCATCCATATCGTATCCGATTACATTGTAAAGACCGCAAGCCTTAGCTTCATCTTTATCCATAGTCTTAACTGTATTGTAGTCTGTTACAGCCTTAACTTCTGATATAATCTGTGAATCCTTAGGTGCTGTAATCTGTGCACCATCTTCCCAGTATACCTTATATCCGTTGTATTCTGGTGGGTTGTGGCTTGCTGTTACTACAATACCAGCTATGCAGTTAAGGTCTCTTAATGCAAATGATAATTCTGGTGTTGGACGAAGTGAAGGGAATATTTATGCCTTAATTCCGTTAGCATTAAGACAAAGTGCTGCTTCATCGGCAAATTCAGGTGACATTCTTCTTGAGTCAAATGCAATAGCTACACCTCTGTCTGCTGCACCTTCCTTAATAATAAAATTAGCAAGTCCCTGTGTTGCTTTTCTTACAGTGTAAATGTTCATTCTATTAGTACCATTGCCAATTACACCTCTTAAGCCACCTGTTCCGAATTCAAGATCTTTGTAAAATCTGTCTTCAATCTCCTTCTCATCATTAGCGATTGACTTAAGTTCATCTCTTGTTGCTTCATCAAAATACATATTGTCACACCAAGACTTATAAACTTCCATATAACCCATACTCTGTACCTCTTTCCTTGTTATTTAATAATGTCTGGGAAAATGATATTTTCCCTGACTGATGTACACGTATTGCTACATCATTTTATTTAATTATAATTCAATCCGTAGATTAAATCAATCTTTAAGAGCTTCTTTAAACTTTTCTGATACTGTCTTTAACGCTTCTTCTTCATCACTTCCATCAGCTATTAAAGTTATCTCATCTCCACATTTAACACCTGATGCAAGTATTGATATTACACTCTTTGCATTGGCTGTCTTACCCTCTGCATATTCAAATGATATATTAGAATCAAATTCTTTTTTAAAATTCATATTACCACTTTTAAAGTTCCAAGAATAAACAATCATATCATTATCATATTTATTAATAATAATATTCTTTTTACTTGAATTTATCTTATCAATTATATCTTTTGATATTTTCAAATTATCTATTATTTTTATCTTAATAGTATCTTTAGTTGTACCATCAATTACTTCATTTATTTTATCTATTGTTGTTTCAACTACCTCATCTTTTCTTTTTACATTAATTTTATATGTTTTTTTAGTACCATCTTCACTTGTAACAATAACATTTATAGTATTATCCCCTACTTTTAAATCTTTATTGCCTTCAATGTTTACTTTTGATGTAGACATATTTGCTTTAGCATCTATATCAAGTGAATTAATATAATTTTCTATTTCAATATTATATTCTTCTTTATTTTTATCAAATCCAATATCATAATTTTTAACATTTAAACTACTTAAAGTTGCATCATTTTTTATAGGTTCATTTTTTTTAGTATTAGATGAATTATTATATTTACTTGAATTCGATGGTTTACTTTGATTACTATTTTGTGAATTATTATTTGAAACATTATTTGAACTAGTATTAGAATAAACATTTACACTTACACTTCTTGTTCCAGATAATGCTTCTTCATCATATGTTGCTGCATCAGTTATTTTAACAATAATAGTAGCATTTCCATCATTTACACCAGTAACAGTAACTGTTACAGAATTATTATCAAGCCATGATGAACTAGTGCTTACTTTAGCAACTGATGAATTGCTTGAATAAATATCAACTCTTCCTGCTGCATTATTTGCGCTTACTACAAATGAAGAAGAACTTCCTTTTGCAATAGATAAACTTCCTCTATTAACACTAATACTTCCACTAGCAAATACATTTATAGGAAAAAAGCATAATAACGTAATTAAAATTACTAAAAACTTTTTCATTATTTACCTCCATTCATAATATAATTTTTTATTCTTACATAATCTAATGCACTTATCTTTCCATCATTATTATAATCAGCTGATAATATAAATACATCTTTAAGTATTTTTTTAGTATTCATAATATGATTTTTTATTTTTACATAATCTAATGCATTAATATTACCATCACCATTAACATCACCTAAAACAGATGTATTATATATTTGAACATTACCTTCATCATCTGTATATGTTATAGTCATATTTGTTCTAATTAAATCATTATCTTTTAAGATATTGTTGTTACTCTTTATTATAGGATTATAATTTAAATTATTTTTAAATGTTTTTATATTAATATTATTATTTAATTTATATATTATTTTTTTAGAACTATCATATGTATATTTATAAGTTATTGGTCTATTTTCTTTTTTCTTTACAGTAATATTATAAGTAGCAGTTTTATTCATTACTTTAGCAGTTATAACAGCATTACCTACTCCTACTGCTTTTACAACTCCGTTATTAATAGTTGCTACTTTGCTATTACTAGTTGTCCATGTAATACTTTTATTATCAGTTGTATTACTTGGATTATAAGACACTATTAGATTTTCTGTTTCTCCAATATATTTTGTACCACTAGTTTTATTTAAACTTATACTAGTAATTGGAATATTTATTATTTTTTTATTTACAGTTAAAGTATAACTTGCTTCTTTTATATTATAAAAATAATTTTCACCATCTATAACTATTGCTTTTATTACAGTATTACCAGAAGATAAAATTGTTACCTTACCATTTTTATCTATAGTTGCTACTTTATTATCACTTGATGAATAATTTATAATACCATCACCTGTTTTTGTAAGTACATTTGTAAATGCTTGATCACCTTGGGTCTTTGTTATACTTTTATTTAAATAAGAAATACTTCCACTTTTTTTATTAATATTAACTTTTATACTACCTGATTTACTATTATAATTATTGTCTCCACTTACATAGTAATATACCGTATATTCTCCTGCATTAATCTTTTTAAGTATACTTTCATTTGATGAGCAACTAGAAATAGGATTATATGAATAACAAATATTACCTTTAATATTACTTACTGTTATAAGTTCTTGTTCTTTTTCATTATATGTTAAAGTATTTGCTTTTACTATTACTTGATTATTTGCCTTATTTATTTTGAATATTACATTTTTTGTTCCAGTATAATTTCCTGTTCCAGTAATAATCATAGTTGCTACTCCAGAATTTAAATTATCTTTATAAGTTACATTATATGTTGGATTGCTTGTTTTTCCACTTGGTATTGGTACTGTTACATTAATATTATCCTGCACTATATTATTTCCATTATATATTTTGTCACTTACACCATTTACTAATGCATTACTTATATTGTATGGATTTATTTTCCATATAACAGTAACATCATTATTACTTCCATCATTCCATATATGATTTTGATCTAATATATATGTTATATTGTATTTTCCAACATTTGTCGCACTTTCTATACTTCCATTTTTAATGCTTACTCCATCTGGTTTTACTATATTAGATTTTTGTATTGTTCCATTATAAGTTTTATCACTTGAACTTATAGGTTTTGTTATAACCTTTTTATTAATATTAACCTTTGTACTACCTGATTTTCTATTATAATTATTGTCTCCACTTACAAAGTAATATACTGTATATTCTCCTGCATTAATCTTTTTAGGTATACTTTCATTTTTTGAGCAACTAGAAATAGGATTATATGAATAACAAATATTACCTTTAATATTACTTACTGTTATAAGTTCTTGTTCTTTTCCATTATATGTTAAAGTATTTGCTTTTACTATTACTGGATTATCATGTTTTATAACAGTTATTTTATAACTTGCAGTTAAACTTCCAACTTTAGCAGTTATAATAGCATTACCTATTCCTTTAGCAGTTACAACTCCATTATTAATTGATGCAACATTATTGTTACTACTTGTCCATGTTACATTTTTATTATCAGTTGTATTACTTGGATTATAAATAACAGTTAAATTTTCTGTTTCACCTATATATTTTGTACCACTAGTTTTATTTAAGTTAATGCTTTTAAGTGGGTTTAATATTACTTTTTCAATTACTTCATAATTAAATGTATTACTAATTCCTTCATATGTTATAGTAGCACTATAACTACCCACTTTATTTGTATTAAAATTAGTTATAGTATATTCATTATTACTAAGTTCTTTTCTATTTTTAGTATAATTAGCAATTACTTTTAAACCAGTTAAATCTACATTATCACCAACTGTATAAGTTGTTTTATTTGGTGATGTAATACTTAAAGATAATAAACTATTATTTGATTCTTTATACTTAATATGGGTTATATCGTCTTTTATATATGAAATATATAATCTATTACCTATAGAAAATACACCACTATAATCTGCATTTACACCACTTGCAATATTATTTCCTTCCATTGTAACTTTATCGGATAATGAATAAACCATTAATACATTATCATTACTATATATATCAGTTGGATCTTTAATTGTTCTTAAATAAAGATTACCTTGTGATTTAAATAATTGTGGTAAATTATATGGAATTGTTTCAGTTTTCTTTTTAAAATTAGTTCCATCAAATTCATATAATTCAATATCACCAGTATTTTTACCAGCAATAATTATTTTATTATTTAAATCTTTCGCATCATATGAATTAACTAATATATCATTATTAATTTCTTTAATAATATTATTACTATATTCATATATTTTTATCTTTTTAGTACTTGATTCTCTTACCATTAAATATATTTTATTATTAATTGATAAAACTTTTGGATCACCTACAAATGAACCGCTATAATAATTAGTTACTTTAGTTATATTATCATCTTTATATTTTAATAATTCAGCATTATTATTGTCATACATATTAGCAATATATAATTCATTATTTATTACTTCAGTACTCATATAACCAGTTGAATAATTATATTCTGCTCTTTTTTTCCATATATTATTTTCTAAAGAATAAACTCCTATTTTATTCCAACAACCATATATTAAATATAATTTATTATTAATTATTTTAAACTCCATTGTACTTGGAGATACATCACCAATAACAATATTAGTACCATTTGATATAGTACTCCAATTACCATTATCATAAACAGTAGTATATAATTTATTATTTGTTATTGAACCCACATATATTTTATTATTCATTTCTATAGATGTTTGAACTTTATAACCACTATTTTTATTAATATCATCATATTTTAATTCATTCCAAACATCTAAATCACCTTTATTTGGAATACTTACATTTAATGTAATACTATTTGAACTTGATGAACCTATTTCACTAAGTACTATACCTGAATTAGTTCCATCACTATATAATAATGCTTTATCTTTACTATTTAAATCACTATTACCTACAGTTGTTCTACCAAGTTCCTTAGAAAAAACTGTATTATAAACTGCTGAAGATGGAGTACTATTTAAAGCAAAAGAATTATCTCTATATACATATACACCATATGAACCAAATTTATTACTTAAACCAGTTATTGTTGTATTAATTCTATATACAATAACACCACTATTACTTATACTTCTGTCTATCTTATCAAATAAAGTTGGTTTCTTTCTATATTCTACAACAAAAAATTCATAATCATTTAATGGTGATTTAATTATATATGCTTGATTACCATCTTTATTATCTTGAGTATTTAATGTAAAAGTTCCAGATTTAGTAATTTCATCAATACTAAGCCAATTTGTAAAATAACTTCTTAAATAAGCAAGTGAATATGGAGGTGGTGAAATAACATTACCCATAATATCCCAAGTAAATACTGGATAATCATTATTACTATTATATAAATCTGGGTAACCTAAAGAATGCAAAAATTCATGAATAATAACAGAACTCTTAGTATTTCTAATTGAATATGTATTAAGCATATTATAAGTACCTAAAGACTTATTAGATAATGTTATATCATTACCACCAGGATAATCACTCTTATGAGATACAAGAGATGAATTAGAACCAGCATTATCAGCTTTATTCCTTAAAATAATAGTTAAATTATCAACAATACCATCATTATCATAATCAATTGTTCCACTAACATTTGGATATTTTTTTAAAACATCACTAATAATAATTGAATCATAATTAGAATTATTCGCATCATCTTCTGTAATACTAAGTTCAATTGGAATAAAAGTACTATCATTTATTTGAGGAAATAAATTATATAAATGAAAATTATTATAAGATATATTCTTTAAATAATTCTTAACACTAGTTTCACTAGAACCATTATAATACTCCATTATAGTTTTATAATTATCTTCCATATATTTTTTACCCTCTAAATCACCATTAAAATATGTAAAAAATACTACGTTAGCATAATTTTTTTCATTATTAACACTTTTAGCATATATATTACTAGGAAATAGTAATATAACTATCATAATTAATATACATAAAAACTTCTTCATAAAACACCTACTATATCTTTTAATAATTATAACAAATATATTTTAAATTTTTAATAGTTAATGTAAAAAAAATCAAGTTATTTTTAACTTGATTAATCTCTTGAAAATAAATCTCTTGTATATATTTTATCTTTAACATCATCTAATATATTATCATTTCTATTAACTAATATAACATCAGATATATTTTTAAATTCATTTAAATCTTTTATAACTCTACTATTAAAGAAATTATCTTCTTTTAGTGTTGGTTCATAAACTACCACTTCTATACCTTTTGCTTTAATTCTTTTCATAACGCCTTGAATAGCACTTGCTCTAAAATTATCTGAACCACTTTTCATTGTTAATCTATATATACCAACAATTTTAGGATTTTTCTTTATAATTTCTTCCGCAATATGATCTTTTCTTGTTTTATTACTTTCAACTATCGCACTTATTAAATTTTCTGGTACATCATTATAATTAGCCTTTAGTTGTTTAGTATCTTTAGGCAAACAATAACCGCCATATCCAAAACTTGGATTATTATAATGATTACCTATTCTAGGATCTAAACATACTCCATCTATTATATCTTTAGTATTTAATCCTTTTAATTCTGCATAAGTATCAAGTTCATTAAAATATGCTACTCTAAGTGCTAAATATGTATTAGCAAATAATTTAACTGCTTCTGCTTCAGTAGAATTCATATATTTAACTACTACATCATCTTTTAAACATGCACTTTTTAATAATCCAGCAAATTCTTTTGCTCTATCACTTTTTTCACCAACAATTATTCTAGATGGATATAAATTATCATATAATGCTTTACCCTCTCTTAAAAATTCAGGACTAAACATAATATTATCAATATTATATTTTTTCTTCATATTATTTATAAATCCAACTGGTATTGTACTTTTAACAACCATAACAACATTATCATCATTCATAGAAATAACTTTTTGAATTATATCTTCTACTGATGATGTATCAAAAAAATTTTTTTCTTCATCATAATTAGTTGGTGTACTAATTATGACAAATCTAGCACCTTCAAATGCTTCTTTATAATCTAAAGTTGCTTTTAAATTTAACTTTTTTTCTTTAAAGTATTTTTCAATATATTCATCTTGAATAGGACTTATCCTATTATTTATCATCTCTACTTTTTCAGGTATAACATCAAGTGCTACTACCTCATTATTTTGACTAAGTAATGTAGCTAGAGATAAACCTACATAACCTGTACCTGCTACTGCTATTTTCATTTTAATTTTCACCCATTATATAAAATTCATTATACCATTCGGCAAACTTTCTAAGTCCAGTTCGTAAATCAGTACTTGGTTTATAACCAAAGTCTCTTTGAAGAGGCATTGTATCTGCATATGTTACTGGAACATCACCAGGTTGCATTGGTACTAATTCTTTATGTGATTCAAAATCATAATCTTTTGGTAAAACTCCTGCTCTAACAAGTTCTTCCTGCAATATAGTAACAAAATCTAAAAGGTTAACAGGATCACTATTACCAATATTATATACCGCATATGGTGGAATTGGTAATCCATCTTCACCATTTCTTTGTTCAGGAGCACCCTTCATTACTCTTACAATACCTTCAACAATATCATCAACATAAGTAAAATCTCTCATACAATTACCATAATTAAATATTTTAATTGTTTCACCTTTTATTAATTTATTTGTAAAACCAAAATATGCCATATCAGGTCTTCCAGCCGGTCCATAAACAGTAAAAAATCTTAAACCAGTTGATGGTATATTATATAATTTTGAATATGCATGTGCAAGTAATTCATTGCTTTTTTTAGTTGCAGCATATAAACTAACTGGGTTATCTACCTTATCATCAGTAGAATAAGGTACTTTTTTATTAGAACCATATACAGATGATGATGAAGCATAAACCAAATGTTCAACTGGATTATGTCTACATGCTTCAAGTATATTATAAAAACCAATCAAATTTGATTCTATATAAGCATCTGGATTTGTAATACTATATCTAACTCCTGCTTGTGCAGCTAAATTTACAACTATTTCAGGTTTATATTCTTCAAATATTTTATTAATTAACTCTTTATCAGATAAATTACCCTTAATAAATATAAAATTATTAAATTTAGATAATTCTGCAAGTCTGTAATCTTTAATTTTTACATCATAATAATCATTCATATTATCTAATCCAATAACTTTAACATTATCAACATCATTTAATAATCTTTTCACAAGGTTTGAACCTATAAACCCTGCTGCTCCTGTTACTAATATTGTTTTATTATTTAATTCTATATTTTTCATTTTTGAACCTTCTTTCTAATTTTTAATACTAATTTATCTATATTAATTAAACTATTAACATATTTATAATTCAATATATAACAAATGATACATGCTAAAACAACTTGAATGCTAATTTTCATTATACTATTCAAATTAGTAAAGTTTAAAGGATAAATTATTATAAACATAAGCAATGATTTAAGGAAAAATGGAATAATATCTTTAATATATTTTTTTATTGGAAGTTCATTTTTAATTGAAATAGTTTGATATAACATAACAGATAATTCTGCGAATATTGTACCTATACATGCACCTATTGATTGATATTTAGGAATAAATATTAGGTTCAATATTAAATTTACTATAGCTCCTAAAAATGCAGATTCAATGTATATCTTATCATACTCTTTAGGAATCAAATATTGAGTTCTAAGGACATTACCCCAAGATAAAAATAATACAGTTATCGATAACAAAATTATAATAATTCCGGATTTTTCAAAACCTAATCCAAAAAATAATATAGAAAAATTTTTACTAATACAGATTAATCCAAAAGTCATTGCAAAAGCTAAAAACATCATTAAATTGATTGATTTTTCTATTATTTTCTTACTTTCTTGTTCCTTATTTTTAGCATACAAATTACTCATTCTAGGAAGCATTACAGTACCTAAAGCAGCTATTATAGCATTTGGAACACTAATTATTTTTTCTGCATTTTCATAAAATCCAACTTCTGACATATTTGAAAACCAACCAATCATTGTTTTATCCATTACTTTATAAATGGCAACAGCTACGACTGGTAAAAACAATTTTAAACATGGTATAAAATGTTTTCCTATATCACTGAATTTTATCTTAACATTATTAATATATCTTTTTACAAATGGCCACAAAAACAATTGACTTGCTAAAACACTACTGCTAAGTATAAATGTATATATCCATAAATCATTTTCATTTTTTACAAATAAAAATATAAATATTAAAGATAAAACTTTTATTATTGTATTTCTTGTCACTGTAAGCTTAAATTTTTCTATTCCAAAGAAAAACCAATTAATATCAAAAACACATGATATAACATATATTAACTGAATAACAGCAATTCTCTTATATTCAATATTGAACAAATTCAAATAAATAAAATATAAAATAACCATTAAAGTCGATGTAATAATTTGCATACAATATATTTCTTTAAATGTTCTTGATAATTTTTCTTTATTATCCCTTACCTTTGCAATAGATCTATTACCATAATTATTTAATCCAAGCATTGCAAACATCATAAAATAATATGCTATTGAATATGTGTACGAATAAGTTCCTATACCATCTACTCCAAGTACCCTTGAAACATATGGAATAGTTATTAAAGGTATCAATAATATTAAAATTTGATATGAAACATTATATATAAAATTTTTTTTCATTTTAAACCTTCTTTATTACTCTAGCGGGAACACCAACAGCCACACAATTATCTGGGACGTCCCTTGTTACTACAGCATTTGCACCTATTATTGCATTATCACCTATTTTAACATCACCTATTATTTTTGCACCTGAGTATATAGTTACATTATCACCTATTATTGGAAATTTTCCCTTTTCTTTTCCAATTGTTACTTGTTGGTATATTTTACAGTTATCACCTATTACTGCACCACTACCTATTACAATTCCAATTGCATGTACCATATAAAAATTTTTACCGATTTTACATTTTGGATGTATAAATAATGAATATTTTTTTAATAATTTTTCAAAGTAAAGTTTTTTCTTAATTTTAGATTTAGTTTTAAACATATTATTTAATGTCACGTGTGCATTATAACTTGTATCGAATAATTTTATAAAAATATATCTAAGTTGAAATATTTCAATTGAGCGAGTTAAAAACATATAAAGCCTTTTATTATCACTAATGTATGGATATAATCCATTTTTATCTACTAAATTACTTTTATTAAAATCTAATTTCATAACAATTTGACTTCTATTCTTACCACTAATACTATCAAATGTAAGTAATCCATTACTATACCTAGGATGTAAATCACATCTATAAATATCATTTTTACGAGTATTATGATATATCTGCGCAATTTCACAAATTATACCATTACTATCACATAAAAACAAATGTTGCATTCCGTTATGATCAGCATAAGTATCTGTTATAAATTTGTCTTCACTAACATAAGATGGATGACCATCCTTATTTAAAAAATCCAATATTTTACAAGAATTATTATCAATATTATACAATCTATATTCTACCATATCATTTTCATTTATAACAGTAAGTAAAATTTCTTTATCATTTTTCCAAGTATAATGTGAAGCCCTCTTAAAGTCATTTAATATTGTTTTTATTTTTCCTTCATAATCTATAATAAATATTCTATTTTTCAATTCACCCGTTTTTTCTTTATATAAATGAAAAAACATAAGTGTATCACTGAATGGACAACAAGAGATGTGGTTTATATAATTATCAGTAATATTATTTAAATTTCCATATGAAGATATATCTTCAATTGATAATATTTTTCTTTTTGAATTACTTTCAAAATCTCCTCTATATATTCCATTATCTTTTAAATCATATATTTTTAAATTATCATATCCATATTCTGGTCTATTAATATTTAAAATTGTAAAATCTGTATAAAAAGAATATCTCATAGTTCTTTCAATATCATATATTGGAAAAGGAAATTTCTTTTCTTCTTTTGTTTTGATATTTACTATTCTTGATATATACCCATTATCAGTATCATAGTCATTAAAAATTATTTCATCTTCATTTAGCCATCGTAACCTAGAACCCATTTGATAATTCCATGCTTTAGTACTTGCTAAATTATAAATTTTTTCTTTTTTAAGATCATAAATACAAACTTGAGCAAGATCACTTTTATTATCAGTTGTAGAAATAAATAGTACCTTATCTTTATTTACTGATGGATGATCATAATAACCAAAAAAAACATTTCTTTTTTTTATTTTTATTATTTTTATCTTATCCACATCTACACACAATTCTAATTTTTTATGATAAAAATTTATAAATCTAAAAATTTTTACTATTAATGTTCTATAATTGTCCATTCCAATTAATTTAATTAAATATTTCTTTATTTTTTTCATATAAATCCTCCTGTTTCTTGTTTTTTAACTTATTTTTACATATTAATTTATATAATAATATAATAAATATAATAGTGATTAAAAATGATGTTTTATTAATGAAAAACTCAAAAATAAAATATGGCAAACTAGATACAATATAAACATACAAAACTTCATTTTTTATGGAAGGATTATATACATATTTCTTATATATAAATGTTATCCATAAAGAAATATACATTGGGCCAATTATTAAACCAAATACACCAAAATCTCTTAAACATACATACATAAAAGTTACATTATTGTTCATTTTAAATGAATTCGTAACCTGTATATATTGCTGTACTTGATTATTTATTATTTCAATTCCACTTAACATATTAGTATCAATTCCAATTAATTTTATTAATATTTTGAAAATATCAATTATTGGATTAAACATAGCTTTACCATATAATAAATGATTACCATCCAATAATGATATTGAAGGATTATTAAGATGTATATCAAAAAGACGGATACTTCCAACATAATACGAATATAAATTAAATAAAAATCCTTCATTTTTAGATATTGTTCTCTCTCTTGTCACCAATGTAATAATTATAAATAACAAAACTACAAAAAAAATCAATTTATAATTTTTCTTTAATATTTCAAAAATTTTTCCACGATTTTTTATATATATAGCCACTAATATTATAAGAGCTAATTCAACTATGACTGATCTACCACCAAAAGTTGTAATGGTTTGAATCGTATTAATAATAGTTATAACTATCGATAATTTACATTTTTTTTCTTTTAAATAATATACCAATGAATAAATAAATATAGCTTTGTTTAATGGTACTAAAATATATGTCAACATTATTTTTGTATAAGAAGAATATATATCATTTGAAAATGCAGCAGATCTAACAGCAGTAAAACCATATTGAGTCAATATTTTTATTCCTTCAATGGTTGTTGGAATCATTAGAATTGTAATTAAAATTGATATTGTGGTTAATATCTTTGTGTTTATTTTTTCATTTTCTATATATTTTCCTTTATTTACTTTTATTGACATAAAAACGATTGTAAAAAATTCAAATGAAATTAATGCAATCAATAAATACCAATATGTTTTATCAGTTGGCACTCTAAACCCATATAACCCAAACATAGAAAAAATAGCTACTATATAAAACATTATCAAAAAAACATTTAAATAGTTTACAAACTTTTTATATATTTTTGTATTAAAAATTACAAATAAACCTATTATTATAGTGTATAATATTGCAAACATTCCTATTTTCTCCTCTTCAAATAATATAATTTCATATAGTCTAAAAATATATATTTAACATAACTACTCGAAAAAATAATTTTAAAAAAGTATTTAAATGCTAAAAATATTTTTTTCTCTTTCAAGTACAATTTTAAATAATCCAAATTATTCAAATCCCTTTTAAATTGTTCTATTTTTTCTACATTAAAGGCTTCATTTTTTTCTAAATATTTTTCTAAATTTTCTTTTGAAAAATCATCTTTTCCACATTTAATTCTTTGTTTATATAACTTTTTTATGTATTGTTTTAATAAATATTGTTTTAAAGGATTCGTATTAGTTATATTATTAGATCTAATTCTATATTTAATTAAAGGTTCATCTATTATAGAAAAATTTAAATTATAATAACTAGCTCTTAACCATAAATCGTAATCCTGAGAAGCAGGAAATAATCTATACTTTCCAATTTTTATTATACTATTTTTTTTCATCATAGCACCGGAATGTGTTATAACTGATGCAACTTTTAACATTCTTTTTATTTTTGAATCTTCAGTTGGTAAACTTGATGGAATATTTATTATATTGTCGTTTTCATCAATATCAATTTTATTTGTAGAAACTATATCAATTTCAGGATTTTGATTCAAAAAGAAATATTGAATTTCTAATCTTTTAGGATCAGAAATATCATCAGCATCCATTCTTGCTATATAATTACTTATAGAATTATCAATTCCAATGTTTAAAGACTGTGCTAATCCCATATTTTCTTTATTAATAATAATTTTTATTCTATTATCTTTATCGCTATATTCTTTTAAAATTTTTTTGTGATTTTCATTACTAGGATTATCCAAAATTATTATAAATTCAAAATTTTTAAATGTTTGATTTAACATTGAATCGATAGCTTTTGTTAAATCTTGTGTTGATTCATTATATGTACTCATTACAATTGAAATTTCAGGTTTCATATCTTCACCTTCTTTCTATAATAAAATCCATTTATCGTCATATATTAGCTTACTATATTCAAAATTATTCCATTTTTTTGGGGCAATAACAATCTTATTTTTATTATTTGATAAATATTGTGCCCACCAACTAAATGTACTATTAGAGATAATAAAATGTTTACATGAATACATTAATCTAATTTTTTCCCAAATTGGATCATTTCCACTTTCATATATAGTATTTTTTGGAAAATGCATATTATTTTTACACCACTCAACATCATCAGAAAAAACAATATATTGAGGTTTTTTTACCAACTTATTCATTTCTGATATTGCATTTTTAAAATATTCAGGATTGCAAATATAGTAATTATTCTTATTAATAGAATTCATAAAATCCCCTCTTCTTATTGTTACACAAATTGAATTAGTACTATTTATTTTTTCATATAATTCAATATTTTTTTCAATAACAGAATATTTTGGAGTAAACAGTTTTTTTATCTCATTCTTCCTATTTTTATAATAAGAAAAGTCTTCATAACACCCATAAAATACGATATTATCAATTTTTGATTTGTAAAATTTACCCATACCGGGTATATAATAATATAAACCATTTCTATTCATTTGTTTTTGAAGTTTTTTTAATATATTATAATCATTTTGATTCAATTCTCTTTTTTCTAATTTTGCCTTATTTCTTATTATCTTAGTAACAAATTTAAATTTAAAGTCTAAAATCTTCTGATATAAAGTATAATGAATTTTATCTATTTTTTCATATTCATCTATAGTAAAACTATCTAATTCATTCTTAAATGAGTCATCATACTTTTTAAAATGTTCAAACGAAATTTTTAGTTTTTCAGGAATATTTTTATCTTTCATATATAAATTAACAAAGGCATATTGAAAAAATTGATTTCCAGCTCTACCACTTATCTTTAATTGAATCATTTATCTTCACCACCATTTTTTATATTATTTATATAATCATAAATATCAAAATACCTTTTATAATCCCTTTCTTTTGTATCACTTATTACATACTTATCATTTTCATATTGTTTAAGTTGTATAGTAATCAAATCATCATATTTTTTTGAAGTAAAGCAAATTTTATTTTTTGCAGGAAATTCATCAAATTTTTTCAATTCATTATATGTGCATAGATTTTGATCATTAAATTTGTAAATAATGTTATTCCAATTAATTCGTTTTGATCGTCTATTCCATTTTTCATTTATTTCTTTGATATTATTGTAATGCAAAAAACAAATTTCTAAATCATCTATTACACCTATTATTCCGCTATACTTAGTTTCTTTTAAATATTCCTTGTATTTTGATTTTTCAATAGGAATTTCTTTTATTTCAACATAACTTGTATATTTTTTTATGTCATAAATAAATTTTATATATTCTGGTGCCATAAAAAATAATCCACACGTTGGTGATTGATACGGAATATGATTATTTCTATAAACAACTCCACCAAAACAATTATTTGATATAATTGTAAAATCCTTGTTTTTTAATCTTTTGTTTCTTATATCACCAGATATTCTATAATATCTATCTTTTAAAAATTTTTTTAAACTATTCTCCTTCATTTTCTAATTCTAACCTTTCATAAAGCAATTTAATATCATTTTTATAATTTTTTTCTTTTATTTTACTGTAATATTCAAATGCACCATTACTATATTTAACAATATTTTTTTCACATTCTATTATTTTTTGTTTTAAGCTCTCGTTGCTTAATTCAAAAATACATCCATTTTTTTCTATATAATCAACTGCTGCTGAAACATTTGACACTAAACAAGGTATACAATATTGCATTGCTTCTAACGGAGTTAATGGTGCCCCTTCGTACCATCGGCTTGGAAAAATAAGAGCTCGTGCACCTTTCATGTATTCTTTTACTTCTTCGTTATTTTTCCATCCAGTAAATTCTATATTTTTATATCTATTTTGCAATATTGCCTTTTCTGATCCATCACCAACAACAATACCCTTTAAATTTAACTCTGATATAGCATCACAAAATAAATCAACACCTTTTTCTTTTGAAACTCTTCCAACGTATAAATAATATTTGTTAATTGTTGGATCAATTTTTTTAGGATTTTTATCAAAATCAATTGGATTAAAAATTCTATGAATTTTTGTTTTATAATTTAAAGTTTTCTTTAATATTTTCTTGCTAAAATCTGATATAGAAATAACATCAGTCAATCTATCATTAAGTTTCACTATTTTATTTTGTACAAATTGTCTCAGTATTCTATACAGTTTAAACATATAATTTCTAGAATCACAATTACATTTTATACATTTCCAAGATAAGGGTTCTAAACAACAAATTTCATTTGTCTTATAATTAAAATATCCACCATTTGGACAAGCAGTAAAATAATCATGCATTGTAAGAACAAGTTTAAATCCCAACTTCCACGAAATATCAAAAATACTACTAGACAAGCACTTTGTCCAACCGTGTACATGAATAATTGTTTCATTTTTGTCAAGAGTCAATAATAATTTTTTTAGTTTTCTTTTTGCTCTAAAATTATAAATGCCATTAATCATTCCCCTTAGTCTATTTCTATCCTTTAAAGCCTCGCCTTGATTAGTGCATATTCTTTTTACATTTTCTTTTAAAGTACTAGTTTGTTTAGAATCTCCAGAAAAAAAATAAATATTATATTCATTAGAAAGTAAATTAGCAGTGTCTATTGCAACTTTGCTCGCACCACCTTGTATATAATCAAAATCATTAATTATGACAACGTTTTTAACTTTTGGCATTTACATCTTACCCACTTTCATTCCAATATATCTTGCAGCCATATCTGGTACAAATCTTATAAGAACTTTTATATTTTTATCTTTAATTGCTCTTTTTAAAATATATTTAGCAAGCCCACCACCAGATTTATTTGTTCCATATTGATCAAGATAATTATTTTCTTTAAAAAATTTACCAGTTAATTTATACCTGTCATAAATTTCTTTTAATGAAAAATTATGCGAATGATACACTACAGAATCTGCGCAATATTTAATTTTATATCCATTCGTTATAAGTTTATATGAAAAATACATATCCTCACTAATTGGTAGTTTTTTACCATCATACCCATTTAATTTAGTAAAAATATCCCTTCTTATAGCTGCTGATGCATCTGACGAAAAAAATGTCTTTAATCCCATTTTCACAATATCTTCATTGGATTTTATAAAGGAATTTTCGGGATAATTAAATTCTCTAGTATATTTTTCAATATTATCATATTTTGTAATTTGTCTACTATAAGTTGCTTCTACTTCACCTGCAATTATAGGTTTAACCAAATTATAAAGCCAAAAATCACTTTCTATAACTATATCCTGTGTTATAAAAACAATTATATCGGCTTTACTTTTTTTTGCCTCTGTTTCTCTCGTTAAACTGTGAGAAAAATCTAACTTATTAATTAAAGTATAATTTAATTTATTACTTTTTAATATTTTTTCACTATCATCATTGCATTTTGTTAAAACATACTTAATTTTATTTATATTTACATTTTTTTGTTTTAATAATGATCGATTCAAATTATATATATATTCTTCAGCATTATATAAAGGACATATAATATCAATGTTCACACCTAACACCTCTTTTCTAAAAAATAAGATACATTTTTCAATGTATCTGTTTGTTATTTAGCACCAACATGACCAAATACTGCTGAAAATGTTCCGAAAAATATCTTTACATCCATTTTAAGTGACATATTATTAGAATAATAAGATTCTAATTTTAATCTTGTTTTAAAATCAGTTTTACTTCTTCCAGATACTTGCCAATATCCTGTTAAACCTGGTTTCGTTTTAACAATTTCATCAAAGTATCCATTCATATCTTTTTTCTCTCTAGGTAGATATGGTCTATTACCTATAACAGACATATCACCTTTTAATATATTTAATAATTGTGGTAATTCATCTATTGAATATCTTCTAATAAATCTTCCTATTTTAGTTATTCTAGGATCATGATTTAACTTTTTATTTTTTTCATATTCTTCTTTCATCTTTGGATCTTTTTCTAACATTTCAAAAAGAATATTATCAGCATTTACTACCATTGATCTAAATTTATAAAAATTGAATTCTTTACCATTTTTACCAATTCTTTTTTGCACTAAGAAAACTGGTCCTCTAGAATCAATTTTAATTAAAATTGAAACAATTAGAAATAGGGGTGAAAGCATTATTAACCCTATTAATGAACAAAATATATCAAATGTTCTTTTGCATGATAAAAACATTGTTTTTCTAATAGAAATACTATGTACTGTTTCTGCTACTAAAACCTCTTCTTGCATATCACATTTCCTCCCTCTTTAATTACTTGGCTGTATATTATAATTAAAGTGTACTTTTTTGTCAAATTTTGACGAATAAAAATTTTTACAGAATAAAAAAACATTAAAACTACATATTTTCTATATCAATTTTATCATAAATTAATGCTATAGACAATATAAAATTTTAACATTATACAACTTATTAACAGTATTCAATTTATAAACTTTTATATTAAAAATTATTTATATTTTAAAAAAGCCAGGAATAACTGGATAGTGGGATTGTAATGATAGAAGTGCTACAACTTTTACGTAATAACTTATTTTATTAATATTTTCTTATACTAATTCATATTATCTTGATATTATTCTGTCATCACTACAATATTCAATTACATACTTATTTTCTTTCTTGCAAATTATTATTCCTATTATTTTATCTTGATTTATATTTTTTAAATTTTTATCTATATAATTCATATAAAATTCTATTTGTCCTATATGTTCTTTCTTGAGTTCTGTCACTTTTAGTTCAACAACTACAAAGCAATTAAATTCATAGTTAAATAATAATAGATCAATATAATTATATCTATCTCCAACTTTTATTTTATATTCATTTCTTACAAAGGTAAAACCATTACCTAATTCTTCTAAAAAAGATGGTATATCTTCTAGTATTAGTTTTTGAAGTACTTTTTCTGATATTTCATTATTACCACTTGTATTCTTTATTTGAATAGGATTTTTTACTAAATCCGGTACTTTTAATTTTTCTTTATCTTTCAACTTTTTCTTTGTTTCTTCATCCAATCTTTCATACTCATTAGATTTAATTCTTTTTCTTAATTCTCTTACTGTTAAATTTTCATCTTCTACAATTTTTATATAATAGTTAACTTTATCAATTGAATCTATAGATAATAATTCACAATAGTGTGACCATGTTAATTTTCCAGACAATGTCTGGAATTTTGTATTTTTCATAAATCCATAAAATTTTAACATATTATAAAGGCTACTTTTTGTATATTTTTTCCCAATATCATCAGTTAATTTTTTAGAATATTCTTTTATTATTCCTTCTCCATAATGTTTACCAGCTTCAGCTAATAATTTACCTACATTATAATATGTAGTTAAATCACTTTTATTTTTACTATAATCTTTTACTTTTTTAGTCACTTCATTATTTATTAATTCATTTTTTATCTCATCATAATAATTCAAATTTAATCCTCCTTATATTAGTTCATATTCTCTTGCTAGTATTCTGTCATCACTACAATATTCAATTATATAATTATTTTCTTTTTTACATATTATTATTCCTATGGTTTTATTTTGATTTATACTTTTTATATTTTTATCTATATAATTCATATAAACTTCTATTTGTCCTATATGTTCTTTTTTTAGTTCTATTACTTTTAGTTCAGCAACTACAAAGTAATTAAATTCATAATTAAATAATAATAGATCAATATAATTATATCTATCTCCTATTTTTATTTTATATTCACTATCTATAAAACTAAATCCATTACCTAGTTCTTTTAAGAATGATGGTATATCTTCTAATATTAGTTTTTGAAGTATTTTCTCTGATATTTCATTATTACCACTTGTATTCTTTATTTGAATAGGATTCTTTACTAAATCCGGTACTTTTAATTTCTCTTTTTCTTTTAATTTTTCCTTTGTAGATTTGTCCAATCTTTCATATTCATTATTTTTGATTTTTGTCCTTAATTCTCTTACTGATAGATTTTGTTCTTCCGTTATTTTTATATAATAATTTATTTTATCTATTGAATTTACTGGTAATAATTCACAATAATGTGACCAAGATAATTGGTGCGACATTGTCGCACCTTTTTCAATGACTATATAAAATTGTCGAATTCTTTTTAAAAGTGTTATACCAAAATTTCTTCTAAATTCATTTATAAGTCTTTTAGAATATTCTTTAACTATTCCTTCACCATAATGTTTACCCACTTCAGAAAGTAATTTTCCTACATTATAATACGTTGTTAAATCACTTTTATTAATTGAATAATTTTTTACCTTTTTAGTAATCTCATTATTTACTAATTCTGTTTTTATTTCATCGTAATAATTTATAAAAATCACCTCTAATTCTTATATTCTCTCTTTTAAGGTTAAATTCCCCTAAAATATGAAAAAAAGCAATCAATTTTATTGCTTAATATATTTTCATTATTCTTTCTCTTAATTCTCTTACTGACAATTTTTGTTCTTCTGCTATTTTTATATAATAATTTATTTTATCTATATCAAACCAAATAAGTTCACAATAATGGGAATAACTTAATTTGTCCGACACTGTCGGATGTTTTATTAAAACTTCATAAAACCTTCTGAAATATCTTAATCTAGTTGGTACATATTCTTTTAAAATATTTCTTTATGTAAATATTAGACAAATGTTGCGACACTGTCGCAAGTTTTTTCAATTAAGTTGTAAATTATCAATTGAATAATTCTTTTTTATCTCATCATAATAATTCAAATTTAATCCTCCTTATACTAGTTCATATTCTCTTGCTAGTATTCTGTCATCACTACAATATTCAATTATATAATTATTTTCTTTTTTACATATTATTATTCCTATTGTCTTATCCTGTCCTATTTTTTTTAAATTATTATCTATATAATTCATATAAACTTGTATCTGTCCAACATGTTCTTTTTTTAGTTCTGTTACTTTTAATTCTATAACCACATAACAATTGTATTCTATATTAAATAGTAATAGATTAATATAATTATATCTATCACCAATTTTTATTTTATATTCACTTCCAATAAAACTAAACGAATTACCTAATTCATTCATAAATGATTCAATATTTTCCAGTATTAATTTTTTAAGTACTTTTTCAGATATTTCTTTGTAACCATAATTATTTTTAATTAATATTGGATTCTTTACAAAATCAGTCACATAATATTCTTCATTATTAATTAATTTACTTTTAGTTTCTTCATCTAGCCTTTCATATTCATTTGTTTTTATCTTCTCTCTCAATTGCCTTTTAGAAAGGTTATTTTTAATAGATATATTAATATAATAATTTAACTTTCTTTCATCTTTTATAGATAATAACTCCGTATAATGACTCCATGATAATTTGGTCGCCATTGGCGACCATTTCTTATTACAAAAAACTCTATAATATTGTCTAATTCTTCTTAATGTTCTCTCATTAAATTTTTTACCTACCTCATTAATTAATTTTAATGAATATTCTTTTATTATATTTTCACCATAATGTTTTCCAGCATCATCAAGTAATTTACCTACTTCAAAGTATGTAATAACTTTATTTCTTTCTTTTGAATACTCTTTAACTCTATTATATATTTCATTGTCAATTAGTTTATTTTTTATTTCATCATAATAATTTATAAAAATCACCTCTACTTCTTATATTCTCTCTTTTAAGGTTAAATTCCCCTAAAAATAAAAAAATATAAGAATTATTTTTGTTTTCTTATATTTTCTATCATATCTTTATCAAATCTTTTATTTTTTATCATTTCTATTTCATATTTATAAGGTGGATATACTTTTTCTTTTGAATCATCACTTTTTGTTACATAAGGTGTTTCTAATATTTTAGGAATATTTTCAAATCTTTTATCATATATAACATTTATTAAATTATCAAAACCAATTGTACCAAATCCTATATTTGCATGTCTATCCTTATGTGAACTAATAGTATTTAAGCTATCATTTACATGTATACATCCTATTTTTGAAATACCTATTTTTTTATCAAAATCTTCTATATATTCATTAAATTTATTTATATCAATACCTGAATCATTTAAATGACATGTATCTAAACATACACCTAAATTTTTACTATTAACATTATCTATAATATATTTAATTTCATCAGTTGTTTTACCAAGTTCACTACCTTTTCCAGCCATTGTCTCAATTAATATTGTTACACCTTTATCTTCACTCAATATATTTTTTAAAGCAAATACAATATTATCAAGTCCTTTTTCTTCTCCAAGTCCAACATGACTACCTGGATGAAGTACTATATTTTTTATACCTAAAGTAGCACATCTATCTATTTCTTGTTTTAAGAAATTTATTGAAAAATCATAAGACTTAGTATCATTAGCAAGATTTATTATATATGGAGCATGTACTATTACTTTAGACTTATCAATATTATTTTCTTCCATTAATTTATCTGCTTCTTTAATTTTTTCTAAATTAAGTTCACTTCTATTTGTATTTTGTGGAGCACCTGTATAAAACATAAATGTATTTGCATTATAACTAATTGCTTCTTTTACACTTTTAACTAATTGTTCATCTTTGTTAAAGGATACATGTGATCCTATTATTAAATTCATTTTTATCACCATAATAAGTATATCAAAAAAAGAAAATAAAAAAAATACTTTTTAAAAAGTATTTCCTTATTTATTATGTTTACAACCAGTTGAATCGCAAGTTATAGTTGCAGTTCTTCCATCAAAATTATTTTTACCAGTTGCTGTAACTGTACATGTACCTGTTGCAAATGAAGCTGATATATCTGTACCATTTGCATCAATTTCTGCTGATTTAGCAATATTATCTTTAGTACATCCAGCTTCACTTAAAACTGATACTGCTCCATCATTAGTCATTCCAGTTTTAACTAAAGCTTCATTAGTTTCGATACCATCTTCAATCATTTTAATGTTACTTTCCCAAGCACTTTCTTTTGACTTATCAATAACATTTAATATTTGTGGTACTGCGATTACCATAATTATAGCAAGTATAACGATAACTGCTAATAATTCGATTAATGTGAATCCTTTTCTGTCCATTTTTTTCATTTTTTACTTCTCCCTTCCTATATTACATACTAATAATATCATTTAATATTTTTTTAGTCAATACATTTTATATTAACTTTACACTATTATTATTTACTTTTTTTCTGTATATATACAAACTTTTCTATAGCCATATGTTTTTTGTCTTTCTACAGTAAAGTATTCTGTAGAAATTTCTTCATTTTGAAATTCACAAATAACAATTCCATTTTTTTTAAGAAGTTTTTTTCTATAAATTAATTTTAAAATATCATTAATTACATGATTATCATATGGTGGATCTAAAAGTATAATATTAAATTTTATTCTATTTTCTTTATAGTGTTCTATTGCATCTATATAATCCATTTTTATTACATCTGCTTTATCAGAAACACCAAATTTTTCCAAATTATTTTTTATCATTTTTACTGCTACTGGATTTTTATCATTAAAATATACTTTTTTAGCACCATTACTTATTGCTTCTATTCCAAGGTTTCCAGTTCCCGCAAATAAATCTAAACATACACTATCTTTTATATAATCTTGTATAATCGCAAACATCGATTCTTTTACTCTATCCATTGTTGGTCTTGTACCATCTATTGTATATCCTTTTATCTCTCTTCCTCTTAAAAAACCACTAATTACTTTCATTTACATCACCATTTTTATTATAAACAAAAAGTGCTAAATTAACAAGTATTAATCTAGCACACTTAATATTATATTATTTATATTTATTGATAAAAGTCTTAAATTATTTTGAATTTTTAAAAATTCTTTTAATTCTTCAATATTAAATAATTTTTTTCTTAAATTTAATATTTCATCATCTAACTTATTATCTTTTACATAATTTTTTTTATTTTTTAAAAAAGTATCAATTAAAGATAAATATTCTTCATTTTTATTTAATTTATCTCTTAATTCTTTCATTTGTTTTATTTCTTCTGTATTATCTAATTTTTCTATTATTTCTTTTGTCATTTCTTTCATCTTTACACCTATTTCATAACATTCATAAATGTTCTTATTAAATCTAATTTTTCTGATATATTATTAATTTTATCTGATGCGGTTAATTTATACTTTTCTTTCATCTCTTTTTCCATTTCAGTTAAAAGATTAGGATTTCTATTTAAATATTTATACCAATATGAGTTTTCTCTAATATATTTTTGAAGTAATGGATTATTTTTAATTTTAAATTGTGTACTTAAATTCATTAATCCTCAAATTTTTTATATAAAGGTCTTGGTGTATATGTTTCAGTATTTATTTCATCTTTTGTTATTAAAGACTGTACTAATCCTAATGCTTTACTTATATTGGTTATATTTTTTTGTACACTATTTAAATCAACTTTTTTAACCATATCAATTAAATCTGAAACAGAAATATTTTCTTTTTCTTCTTTTACTTCTTTCTCTTCTTTTTTAAAATATTTACTCCAAATATTATCATCTTTTCCATATAAGGAATAAGTTTCATAAAATTTTTGCCAAGTCATTTCACCATTTTTGACAAAACTAATAAGTTCTGGATGCGATTTAACAAATAATTTAAATTCTTCTTTACTAGACATATAACCACCCTACCTAATTTAATATATGCCTAAATTTAAATTTTATTTATTTTTTTTGGAAGGTTACCAGCTGCTTCCGCCGCCGCCTCCTCCGCCGCCTCCAGAGAATCCTCCACCACCAGAGAAGCTTCCTCCTCCTGATGTTCCACTAGATTCATAAGGTCTTGAGCTCATAGTTGAACTTGCGCTTGATAATGTTCTTGTAAGTGAATTATTAAATCTATTAACATCAAATGCTCCTGTTGTAGGAGAATACATACTTCCAACATACCAAGTTGGAGGTGCAACTACAATTGATTCAAATTTTTTACTCCATTTATCTGATACACCAAGAACATATGCATATGGAAGTATATCATAAAAATAATTTGGATTTTCCATTACTAATGCTTCAAGTTTATCTTTTTCAACAAATTCAATATAATTTTTAAATCCATTTATTCTATTATAATATCTTGTTGCTTCACTGTTTCTTTTTTTATTAAATACTAAGAATATTATTCCTAAAATAATACAAATATATTTAATTATTTTTGATATAAAATATATTTCAAAATAATAATATTCTAATTTATATGTTGTAAATGGCATTAAAATATAAAACAATATAAATGGCATAATTATTAAACATGAATATACTACTGCACTCACATAATGTGAAGTATCATATATTTTATGTGTTTTAGATAATTTAGCTAAAGCTCTAGTAAGTATTACATAAAAACTATCTTTTAAATCTGATTTTTTAACAACACCATCTTTATTTTCATCATCAAATAAACCGCTTAATGTTTGTTTTGCATAATCTGGTTCATTTACTTCTTTTACATCTACTAATCTTTTTAATGAAAAACTATTTTTACCTTTTTCTATTATTTGTAAATATCCTTTATTAGCAAAATATGTAATTAAAGATACAATTTGTTTATTTTCTGTTCTACCTTTATATAAATAACCTATTTCAGCAGGTGTTAAATTATCAGGAGCAATATATTCTGGCACTAATAAATCTTTTTTCTTATGACTATATTTTATAAATAATATAGTTCCTAATATTATTAAAAATAATGGTATTACAGTTAATATTATAACTATAGCTAATGTTGGATCAAATACTTTTCTTTCACCTTTAAAATATCCTTCTGGAAGTTCTATCCTAACAGTTAATCCTTCATATGAAGAAAGTGCATTAGCTTCATCAAATGGAGCTTTAACATATCCTGTTATTATATTATCATTTATTTCATATTTTACATCTTTATAATATGTTGAACCGTATCTTCCTACTGTAAAATTAACTAAAGTTTCATCAAATTCTTTAGGCATTTCAATTTTAAAGTTCACATTTTTTATTTCAGTATCCCAATTAGTACCAATTATATTAAAATATAAATCATCATATTCTTCAATATTATCATCGCCTACATCATAATCATAAGTAATAACATATTGTTTATTTCCTGTTATAGTTTCACTTGCACTGCCTATTTTTATTTTTAATTCTCCATTTTCTTTTGTTTCACTATATGGAGCATTTACTTTTAAATTTCTAATTTTTGCTTTAGTTTCAACCGTTTTACCAGTTCTATAATATGTATTCTTATATGGAATATTTCTTATAATTCCATGTTTTTCATATATAAAATCAGCATCAATTACTTCTTTAACATTTAAAACATTATTTTCATTTACTTTTATATCTACTTCATAATTTTCTATTGTATAACCATTAGATGCACTAGCACTTAATGGAAAAATTAAAAATAGAAAAAAAGATATAAAAAGTAATTTAACGTAATTCTTTTTCATATCTTCCTCCCATTAATTAAAATTCTACTTTTACATTTTTTCTTTGTTCTTCAGTAGCACTAAACATATTCATAGCTCTATGTTTGAAAAGTTTAGCAACTATGCAATCAGGAATTGCAGCAATAGCATAATTATAATCTCTAGCAGCTGCATTATAATATTTTCTAGCTCCTGCAAGTTCATTTTCAACATTTTTTAAATCTTCTTGTAAACTTAAGAAGTTTGTATTTGCTTTTAATTCTGGGTAACTTTCAGTTAAAGCAAATAATCTACTTATAGCCTCTGTTACTTCATTATCAGCATTAATTTTATCATCAACGCTTCCAGCACTTACAGCTTTATTTCTTGCATTAATAACTCCTTCTAAAGTTTCTTTTTCATGTTTAGCATATCCTTTTACAGTATTAACAATATTTGGAATAAGGTCATATCTTTTAACCAAATGTACATCAATATCTGCAAATGCATTTTCTGCTCTCATTCTTTTTCTTACTAATTTGTTTTGTGTACCAAATATCCATAAAACAATTATAAGAATGATAGCAATAACAATAATCCATACCATTTTTATTCATCTCCTTAAATTCATTATATCAAACTATATATAAAAATGTAAATATTTATTATATTTCTTTACATCTTTATTTTTTTATATTAACATTTACTTCAATTTCTTGTTTATAATTATTAAATTTAACTTTATAAGTTCCATCAGTTTTATATTCAAAATAATAATATTTTGTATATATTTCATTTTCTTTTAAATCATCCGCATAATCTATCGCATCATCAAAATACGTACTTTGTTTTGTTAATTTATTATTATTTGGATCAAATATACTTGAATAAAACATATTTAAATGATTTTCTTCTTTACTTAAATTTTTTACAGTGATAGGAAGTTTAACAAGTTCCATGCCATTATTTTCCGAATTACTATTATCTAATGTTGTAAATGTATAATCAGTTCCAATAATTATTTCAAGATCTGAAAATTCAAATTTTTCTCCAGCATTAACATTTTTCTTATCTTCTTCGTTTTCGTATTCTTCATAACTATCATCATAATTATCAATATTAATATCTTTATAATCATATGAATCTTTCACATCTCTAATACCCATGGTAACTCCTATTACTACAATTACTATAGTTAGTACTAAATTAAGTATAACTGAAATAAGCGCTCCTATACCTGCTGCTTTTGATGATTTAGGTCTATCTTTTTTCCAAGTCAAAAATAAAACTAGTCCAATAATTGGAAAAAAGAAACCTAATACTCCCCATCCAAATTTACTACCCTCTGGTTCTGTTACTACATTTGTTTGAGCATTGTTTACATTATTATAAACTGGTTTTTGCTCATTTGTTACAACATTTGAATTTTGTACATTATTTACGTTATTATCAACTGGTGTTGATGATTCTAAAACTTGATCATTTGGTTCACTATTTGATAATTTATTACCACAATTAGTACAAAAAGTTGCATTTTCTGAATTTTTGCTTCCGCATTTTTCACAATACATACTCTTAACTCCTCCTCTATTATATTAAATCATAAAATTCTTTATTTATGCAATAAAATTTTACACAAAAATATTTTTTGGTTTAATCTTTGTTTTATCATTTATATCTTCTATATATATTCCAATTAGTTTTTTATTATAAGAAAATGCTATTTTTTCATTAGTATATCTATTTTCTAGTTTTGAACCATTTTTTATCTTATTAAATAAAAACTCATCTACTTCATATATAGGGAAATCAATAACATCGATCATATTTATAAGAGGTGTATTTTCATTGATATCTTCTAAATCTAATGCATTTTCTATGTAAAATTTCCCTTGTTTTGTACGTATTAAATCTGACATACATCCTATCAGATTCATTTTCTTACAGATATCATTTATTAAACTTCTTATATATGTCCCTTTTGAAACATTACACTTAAATGTAAATTTATTACCATTTACATTTAATAATTCTATACTATTTATATAAACTATCTTTCTAGGAAGTTCAACCTTTTTTCCTTCTCTTGCATATTCATATAATTTTTTCCCATTTACTTTAACTGCACTATAAATAGGTACTTCCATATCATATTCTCCTATAAAAGATTTTAGTGTAGTTTCTAATTTTTCTTTATCTATACTTGTAACATCATGTTTTTCTAAAATATTACCTGTAATATCTAGCGTATCAGTTTTAATTCCAAGTGTTACTTCTGCAATATATTCTTTATTTAAACTAGTAATATCATCAACTAATTTTAATGCTTTATTAACTGCGACTACTAAAACACCTTTAGCCATTGGATCAAGTGTACCTGTATGACCTACTTTTTTTGTATGTAACTTTTTACTTACAATATTAACTACATCTCTGCTAGTCATATTTTCTTTTTTATTAATTATTAATATTCCATCCATTTTTTCACCATCTTTAATTCTTATATACTTTGGCAATTAATTCTGAAATTTTTATTCCGTCCATTGCGCTAGTTGTTATTCCACCAGAATAACCAGCACCTTCTCCTATAGGATAAATTCCATCTATATTGCTCATTCCATTTTCATCCCTTACTATTCTAATTGGTGATGATGTTCTTGTTTCAACACCTGCGATAATAGCGTCACCACTATTAAATCCATCTATTTTATTATTAAAATAATTAATTGCTTCTTTTAAATCATTATTTATAAATTCTGGAAATATATCATTTATATTAGCAAATTTATAATTACCCTTAAATATTGGTTTTACACTTTTAAATTCTTTTGAAATAGTATTATTTTCATAATCTTTAAAAAGTTGAGCAGGTATTAAACCATTACCAAGGTTATATGTTTTTTCTTCTAAATGTCTTTGAAAATTCATACCATCAAATATATTATTACCAAAATCTTTATTTGATACTTGAACAACTATCGCACTATTTGCGTTTTCTTCATTTCTTTTATGATTACTCATTCCATTTATTACTAAATGATTTTCTTCACTTGATGCATTTACTACAAATCCACCAGGGCACATACAAAATGAATATACTCCTCTTCCATCAGTACAAGTATGAGTTAATTTATAATCTGCATTAGGTAAATACTTACTATATTTTCCATATTGTGATTTATTAATTATATCTTGTTTATGTTCTATTCTAACTCCTACCGCAAATGGTTTTTGAATCATATTAATGCCTTTTTCATAAAGCATTTTAAATGTATCTCTAGCACTATGACCTAACGCTAAAATAAGTGTTTCACATTTGATTTTTTCTTTATCATTTATAACTATTTCTGTGACTTTATTATTATTTATAACTATATCTGTAAGACAAGAATTATAATAAAATGTTCCACCCATATCTATAATTTTATTTCTCATGTTTATTATTACATTTCTAAGTAAATCAGTACCAATATGTGGTTTATTTTTATATAGTATATCACTTGGTGCCCCACACTCTACAAATATCTCAAATACTTTTTTCATTCTATAGTTTTTATCTTTAACAAGTGTATTTAACTTACCATCAGAAAAAGTACCTGCGCCACCTTCTCCAAATTGTACATTAGAATTTTTATTTAATTTACCGGTTTCCCAAAAGTTTTCTATAGTTTTTACTCTATCTTCTACTTTTTCACCTCTTTCTATAATTATAGGCTTATAACCATTTTGTGAAAGCATATATGCTGAAAATAATCCTGCTGGTCCACTTCCTACAATTATAGGTCTTTCTGTCATTTGTTTAGTTCCTGTTATTTCAAATTTATAATTCTCATCCTTTGGAACATATACATCTTTATTTTTAAGTAGTTTATTTTCTAAATTAGTTTCTATTTCTACTTCAAAAATATAATTTGCATCTCCTCTAGCATCAATACTCTCTTTAATTATTTTTAAATTAAGTATATCTTCATATTTTATATTTAATTTTTTACTTGTACACTTTTTTATATTTTCTAAAGAATTATCATCTATATTTACTTTTACTTGTCTTACTCTAATCATTTTATATCCTTTCCTGAAAGATATCCAGAAATAAATGCAAAGGTTAAATTATATCCACCACAATCACCATTTACATCAAGCATTTCACCTGTTATATATAAGTTTTCATTTATTTTTGACTTCATACTTTTTATATCGATTTCATTTAATGGTACACCGCCCATACATATTTGTGCTTTATCAAATGGTCCTTTTCCTTTTATATCAATTCTAAAACTAATTAAATTTTCTTTTAATAAATCTTTTTCTTTTTTAGATAGTTCATAAAAATACTTTTCTTCATTTATATTACATCTTTTAATTATCGCTTGTATTAATTTTGGATTTAATATTCCATTTAATATTTCTTTTACTCTTTTATTATTATTTTTAAGCATAAAATCATCATATTCTTCTAATTTTATAAATGGCATAAAATTAATTCTTACATTATTATTGTTAGTAACTAAATAACTTAAATTAAATGTACAAATTCCAGATACTTCATTTTTAACAAATTGTACTTCACCTATTTCTTCTTTTAATAATTCATCAAAGTGATATAAGGATATTTTAGCATTTGCTCTTACTCCTGAAATTATATTTAATATTTTATCATCTGAGCGTAAACTTACAAGTGCAGGTTTTACTTCATTTATAGTGTGTCCTAGTTTTTTAACAAGACTATATCCAAATCCATCTGATCCTGTTTTTGGATATGCTTTAGAACCTGTACTTATTATAAGTTTATCAAAATGTTTATCATTATTAATAATGAACTCATTATTCTTATAGTCTACACTTTTTACATCGTAATTACATATTACTTTTATATTTGATTTTAAAACTTCAGTCACAAGTGCATTTTTTATGCTTATTGCCATATTTGAATATGGATAATAATAACCATCTTTTATTTTAGGAACAATACCAATACTATCATAAAATTTACATAATTCTTTTGTATTTTCTTTTGTAATAATTTCTTTTAAATATTCTTCGTTTTTAGAATGATAATGATTTATATTTTGATCACTATTAAAATAATTACATCTACCACTACCTGTTATTAAAAGTTTCTTAAGTATATCATTATTTTTTTCTAAAATAGTTACTTTATTACCATTCTTACTTGCATATATTGCGCTTATTACACCTGATACTCCTCCACCTATTATTCCAACATTACTCATAAATTTACTCCTTTTTTACTTAACTACACTATACCATATTTTAATAAAAATATAAAGAAACGATAAAGAATTCTTTACCGTTAATCATCTATTTTATATGAATATATTTTATTTTTTCCTTGTTTAATCTTTTGAATTTGTTCACTAAGAACACCTCTTGCATAGTATACAGAACCTTCTAAATCTATATCATCATCCATAAACTCGTATTTCTTCTTACTATGTTCCCATTCTCCCTCATATTTATTCACAAAATCTTTTGATAAAAATTCTGTAGTCAAATCATCTTTATTTACATGCGAACTCATTTCTATTATTTTTTCAAAAAAATATGAGAACAAATCCAAATCATAGTTTCCACCATGAAGTTGATATACATCGTATAAGTCTTTAACTCTAGTATTTAAATCATAAAGCTTATTTTTCTTTATTATTATATATAATTTTTCTGCAAGGATTTCTTCAATTGATGGTACAATCACTTTATATTCTTCATCACCCTCAAATATTTTAGGAACTGTTTTTGATTCTTTTTTAAATATAAAAGGATAATTTTCCCTATAATCAATTCCAATTGGATGGCTAATTTTACCATACTTTGCTGATATAGGTATTTTTATTATTCCAGTATTTGTTGTAAATGGTTTACCTCTTAAAATATAATCAACATCATTTGTTTCATCACACATTGCATTTATTAATATTAATAATGGATCGTGATGTGGTTCCTTACTAGCCAAATCAATATCTGTTATTGGTCTTACTATTTTTCCTAGTTGAACTAACTGGGCAAAACTTCCTTTTACAATCACCTCATTATGTTCGTTATGATTACTAATATTATTAAGTAAAATTCTAGAAAAATATGTATTATAAACATTATTTACGCTTATTCCTAATCTTTTTGATTCCTTTTTTAAGAATGATTTTAATTTTTCATCATTTAAGTTTTCCATAAAGACCTCCTGTGATTTAATATTGTACAATATTTTATCTTTTTTAACAAAAATGTAATATTTACACTTCTATATTTTTATTTACTCCAGTAATAAGGGCTGGTACACCTTTTAAACTTTCATAGTTATTAATTGATACATATGTATCTGAATTTGATACTATTCTTCCTTCAATAAATTTACTCTTACATAATGATAATTTTATTATTCTTCCTCTATTTGTAGAATAAATTATTTTATCTAATAAATTTTTATCTATTTTTTTTACTTTATCATAATTTTTAAGTTCTATTTCATTTGTATCAAATCCTGTAAGTACTGGTACTGCAAGTGGATACATATGATGAACGATACCATCTATTATCATTATTGATTCTAGTTCATTTTTAAACAAGAATGGATAATAATATATAGCATTAATAACTGCCTCTATTGGATGACGAAAACCATGTTTATGAATTAAATTCTTAGATGATGATTCTTTATTATTTTGCCAAGGTAATTCATAAAAATCATGAAGCATTGCTATTTTAACTGCTACATCTATATTTACTTTTATACCCTTTTTTATTTTCTTTTTACATGTTTTGTATGTACAAAGTGCTACTTCAAGTACATGATAACCAAGTGTTATATCATTATGATGATTAAATTCACTTGTCATTCTTCTTTGAAACTCTTTATGTCTAAATATCTTATATATAATCTTAAAAAATTCTTTTCTTTCATCTTTTGATAAATCATATTTTAACATTAAATTATTTAATATATTTTTATTTTTACTATAATTCATTTTATTCACCTCTTTTTTGAAGCACATATATTATAATATAATTTATTTTATAATGCAAATATTTTATAAACCTATTTTCTCTATTATATTTTCTAGATATTCATCATCTTTTATCTTATTAATTCCAAAGCATTTATTACCTAAATCTTTATAACTTGCTCCAGAATGATACAATACTTTTTTATCAAGTATTATAAATCTATCGTGAAATTTATCACTGTATATTACTTTTAAATTATTATATTGCCTATTATATTTTTTTATATCTATATCTTTTAATAAATTAAATTTTTTA